>R26__coassemble_268_pt1 | contig 34963 bp, 38 predicted proteins | sample R26__metabat2_low_PE_037 | metagenome-assembled genome bin R26
GTCGGGGGGGTCTTGGTGATGAAGGAGAAGCTGCGATCAGCATAAACGGTGATGACGACCGGGATTTTGAAGCCGGCCTGATCCTTGGTGCGATCGTTGAATTCCTTGATGAACTGTGCAATGTTGACGCCGTGCTGACCGAGTGCCGGGCCGACAGGGGGCGAAGCGGTCGCCTTAGCGGCCGGAATCTGAAGCTTGATATAACCAGTAACTTTCTGTGCCATGATAAGCACCTCCAAATAAAAATGTGGTGATACGCAAAATGCGTATTTTTGGCGGGGAAACTCCCCTCCCACGTTTGTTACCGAAGATTATTCGGAAACAACCTCCACCTGATCGAGCTCGAGCTCGACCGGTGTTTCGCGACCGAACATGGAAACGGTCACGCGAACCTTGTTCTTTTCGATGTCCAGCATTTCGACTTCGCCGTTGAAGCCGCTCAGCGGACCGTCGATAACAGTGACGGTATCGCCGACATCGTAGCCGACAACGATTTCGCGCTTCTCAACGCCGAGCGAATAAATCTCATCCTCTGTCAGGGGGACGGGCTTATTGCTGCCTGCGGAGATGAAGCCAGTAACACCGCGGACATTTTTGATAATGTACCACGCTTCATCGGTCATCACCATTTTCACCAGCACATAGCCGGGGAACAGCTTACGGTCATAGGTTTTCGGGCCGTTGTCTGTGATTTCGGTGACGGTTTCCATCGGAATGGAGACCTGATAGATGATGTCCTGCAGCTGACGGGTTTCCACCGTTTTCTCGATGGTTGCCTTTACGGTGTTTTCATAACCGGAATAGGTATGCACAACATACCATTTTGCTGCTTCTGCCATACCGATTATCTGAAGAGATTGCCCAAAAGACCCATGCCTTCGCCGGCAAGGAAGTCGAACAGGCAAACAATGATTCCTACGATGAGGATGGAAAGGAGAACGATGCCGGTGTTATTCAACAGCTGCTTGCCGTTGGGCCATACGACCTTTTTCAGCTCGCTCTTCATTTCACGGAACCATTTGGAAATTGCGCGGCCGGTACGGACGAAGAAATTCGGCTTTTTGCTTACTTCTGCCATTGTTTTTCTTCCTTTCGCTTACTTCGTTTCGGTATGAACGGTATGCTTTCTGCAGAACCTGCAATACTTTTTCATTTCCAGACGGTCGGGGTCATTCTTCTTGTTTTTCATGGTGTTGTAGTTTCTCTGCTTGCATTCATTGCAACGAAGGGTAATCTTAACTCGCATTTCGGCACCTCCTTAAAATTTTGCCTCCCTGCACTCCCACGGCTATCAAAAAATTTAGCAGACACCGAAACTACATGGTGCCGTCCGCGGGTGAAAAATGGGCGCAAAAATAAAACCCAATTTTCGCAGGTAGAGACATTTTACCACAAGAAATCAAACAGGTCAATCCTTTTTTTAGGTTTTTTCAACTATTTTTACAAACAAATCGGAGCAAGCATAGCGCTCACTCCGATTTACACGATTTTTTACATGCTTCACAGTCACCGCAGCAGGTCTTTCCCTTCCTGCGTATCAGCCGGACTACCGTCAGAATCAGCCACAGCGCGACGAGGGAAAGCAATACAATTTCCAGCCAGCCCATATCAGAAAATCATTCCGGCGACCAGATAGGCAAGTGCCGCGACAAGCCATGCGACAATGCATTGGAACACTGCGACCAATGCACCGCGCCATTTCTCGCCGAGCTCGCGTCCGATTGCCGCGATTGCCGCAACACAGGGTGTATAGAGCAGCGTAAATGTCAGGAAACTGACGGCGGAAGCTGTTGTAAACAGACCTGCAAGACCGACGCTCAGATTTTCCATGCCGGTTCCGGTCAGGATACCGAGCGTACTGACCACTGCCTCCTTTGCGGTGAAGCCGGTGATCAGTGCCGTTGTAATGCGCCAGTCGCCAAAACCGAGCGGCGCGAAAATCGGCGCCAGCAGCTTGCCGACCCACGCAAGCAGGCTCTTTGCGCTGTCCTGCACGAAATTCAGCTGCGGATCGAATGACTGCAGGAACCAGATAATCAGCGTTGCCACGAAAATGACGGTAAATGCACGCTGCAAAAAGTCCTTTGCCTTATCCCACAGCAGCATTGCAACACTTTTTGCCGACGGCATACGGTAATTCGGAAGCTCCATAACAAACGGCACAGGCTTTCCGCGGAACAGGGTCTTTTTCAGCAGCAGCGATACCAGAACGCCGACGACCATTCCGCCGAAATACAGCAGACCCATTGTCAGCGCTGCATATTCCGGGAAGAATGCTGCGGAGAACACTGCATAAATCGGGATTTTTGCAGAGCAGCTCATAAAGGGTGTCAGCAGAATCGTCAGTCTGCGGTCACGCTTGGACGGCAGCGTTCTCGTTGCCATGACCGCCGGTACCGTACAGCCGAAGCCGATCAGCATCGGGACAAAGCTGCGTCCGGACAGTCCGATCTTTCGCAGCAGCTTATCCATCACGAATGCAGCACGCGCCATATAGCCGGTATCTTCCAGAATGGACAGGAAGAAGAACATGACAACGATGATCGGCAGAAAGCTGACCACGCTGCCCACACCGGCAAAAATACCTTTAATTATCAGGCTATGTACCACAGGGTTCAAGCCGTATGCAGTCAGGCCCTGATCGACAACAGCCGAAAGGCGGTCAATGCCCATAGAAAGAAGATCCTGCAAAAATGCGCCGACAACATCAAATGTCAGCCAGAAAATCAGCAGCATGATACCGACAAAGATCGGCAGCGCCGCATATTTATTGGTCAGAATCTTGTCAATCCGGACCGAGCGGATATGCTCCTTGCTCTCACGGCTCTTAACCACCGTTTTTTCGCAGAGCTTTTCAATATAATCATAGCGCATGGAGGCGATTGCCGCATTACGGTCAAGTCCGCCCTCCTCTTCCATCTGCACGATGCTGTGCTCGAGCAATTCCAGCTCGTTCTGATCAATGGCAAGGCGTTCGATAATATCCGTATCGCCCTCGATCATCTTCGTTGCCGCAAAGCGGCGTGCGATTGATGCATTGCGTGCGTGATCCTCGATCAGGTGGGATACCGCATGAATACAGCGGTGAACCGGTCCGTCATCGCAGAAGTCAACACGCTTCGGACGTTCTTTTGCTTTTGCTGCACGCACTGCGCAGTCTATCAGCTCGTCAATACCTTCGTTGCGTACAGCGGAAATCGGTATGACCGGAATGCCGAGCTCCTCTGACATCTTATTGACATCGATCGTGCCGCCGTTGCCGCGTACCTCATCCATCATATTGAGCGCCAGCACCATCGGAATATCCATTTCCAGAAGCTGAAGCGTCAGGTAGAGATTGCGCTCAATATTGGTCGCATCCACAATATTGATAATTCCTTCAGGATGCTGATTCAGGATAAAATCACGGGTTACGACCTCTTCGCCGGTATACGGACGCATGGAATAAATACCGGGCAGATCTGTAATTTCGCAGTCTTTTTTGCCGCGCAGCGCACCGCTCTTACTGTCAACCGTGACACCCGGAAAATTGCCGACGTGCTGATTTGCTCCGGTCAGCTGATTAAACAGCGTCGTCTTGCCGCAATTCTGGTTGCCGACTAACGCGAACATCATTTGGCATCCACCTCCGGCTGAATTTCTATTTTTTCGGCATCCTCCATCCGGATGGTCAGCTCATAGCCACGCAGGCGGATCTCCATCGGATCACCCATCGGTGCAATCTTCACAACCGTAACGCGCGTATGCGGAATCAGTCCCATATCCAGCAAATGGCAGCGCAGGACACCGTCGCCTCCGACAGCTGTTATGATGCCGCTTTTCCCAACAGAAAGATTCTTTAACGTCATCTGTATCTCTCCTTTCAGTTAGTCGCACTTAACTCTTGTGATAAACATACCACGCAATTTTGTTCCTGTCAAGCCGATATTAGAAAAAAACTTGCATTTTTTATGCTTTGTGCTATGATGTAACCAACAAAATGAAAGGGGGAAATCCTTTTGAAAATCAACGTCCGAATTTTATGCCGAACTGCACTGCTGCTTGCGCTGTGCATTGCGAGCCAGTTCCTGAAAAACACTTCTGTTTATATTACCGGCTCTATCATTAACGCCATACTGATCATCTCTGTTCTCTCCTGCGGACTTCTCAGCGGTGTTATCATTTCCGTCATTACGCCGCTGACCTCCTGGTGGATCACCGGCAGTCCGCTTATCAGCGCCATTCCCCTGCTGCTTCCGTGCATTATGCTCGGAAACCTGATCATCGTATGCGCTGTGTGGTGCTTCTCCCAATGGCTCGGCAAGCGTGTGCCTGCCGCAGAACGCATCACAATGAACGACAGCCGTTTCCGTCTGGTGCTGACGGTCTGTCTGGTCGCCGCAGTTTTATGGGCAGGTGCAAGCATCGCTTTCCTGTCTACACTTTCTGCGCTTTTGCAGCTGGACAAAACCTCTCCGCTTATCTGGATGAGCCTGATCAGCTCGGTCGGCATTTTCCTGTTCAGCGTTCTTTTGTGGGTACTTTGCTGCCGCTTCCCGAAAACGTGGCTGCTGATTGCAGGCTGCGTTGTCGGCTCAGTCATCAAATCGGCAGTTATGTGGCTCCTTATCGTCAAGGGTATTTTGCCCGTTTTCTTCCCCGGCACCGGTCTTCCCGAGGCAGCAATGAATGTCGCTTCCGTACAGTTTTCCGTCACCCAGCTTGTAACCGCACTGCTCGGCTCGGTTCTTGCCGTACTGATCTGGGCGCCGCTTGGAAGATTCCTGAAAAAACCGGAGCAGTCGAATGAGAGTATTAGCGATTGATTACGGTGATGCCCGTACCGGCATCGCCATATCCGATCTGTCCGGCATGATCGTCGGGCAGACAACGGTCATCCACAGCCGCAACGCAAAAAAAACTGCGCAGGAAATTGCGCAGTTGGTCAGACAAAGCGGAGCGGAACGGATTGTAATGGGCTTCCCCCGAAATATGGACGGAAGCGAAGGTCCTCGCGCCGAGCTGTATAAGGAATTTGCTGCTCTGGTGGAGCAGGAATGTTCCATGAGCGTTGTTTTATGGGACGAACGCCGCACCACCGTAGAAGCGCACAACATACTCTCTGATTGCAATTACCACGGCAAAAAACGCAAGAATACCGTTGATGCCGTTGCAGCCTCTCTGATTTTAGAGGGCTATCTGTCCTTTTTGTCGCGCTGACGTCCGAATAACTCCGTCAGTCCGACGATCAGCAAAAAACCGCCGAAGAGTTTGCGTAAAACCGACGTATCGATCTTCGTTGCAAAGTATGCCGCTCCGGCGGCAAAAACGCTTCCGATGATCGCCGCCGGAATGACAACACGCCAACGAATCAGGCGGTTTTTTATATGGAAAAACAACGCACAGGCTGCCGTCGGGAGGAAATAAAGCAAGTTGATGCCCTGTGCAGTTTTCTGCGCGATGTCCATAACTGCCGTCATCCAGACCATCAGGAGCGTACCGCCGCCGACACCGAGCCCTGAAAAAATACCGCAGGCAATTCCTGCAAGGCCTGCCAAAAGTGCGCCGCTCATGCCGTCAGAAGGCGAAATCCGCCCCAAAGGATAAAAATTCCCAGAACGCGATGCAGCCATTTTGTCGGCAGCTTTTTCAGGAACAGTCCTGCAAGTGTTCCGCCGATCGCTCCGCCAATCAGATACGGCACGGACGCTGCCGTAAATTCACCGCCGCGCAGCAGAAAAACACCTGCGGAAACCAGTGACAGCGGCAGGATAATACAGACGCAGGATGCAAAAACCTCATGCTCCTTCAAATCCGTGGTATGCGATAAAAGCGGCAGCAACACCATACCGCCGCCTGCTCCGAACAGTCCGTTGACAAGGCCCGCCGCAGCACCGGATATCCACGGTCCGACCTTTTTCAGTCGCTTCATTTCTTTCCTCCCAGTCTACGCATTTCCCCTCTTTTCCAGTCTTTCCCGATACCGTTTTTTTATGCGATAAACACTCCTCATATCTGTCCCATCTGCCGAATATACTCTCCCATAAGAAGTTGAACGAGGTGGGACAATGGAACAAATCACAAACCGCATCATGCTGACCGGCTGTCTTGCATCCGCGCCGGAATACTCGCACAGCAATCACGGACGGCATTTTTTCTCTTTTTTTCTGGAGGTCGCCCGTCTTTCGGGTGCCGTAGACCGGCTGCAGATTCTTGCTTCCGAGGATCTTCTGGAACAGGTTGAGATCACCGAAGGCTCCGGCGTGTATATTGAAGGGCAAATCCGCTCCTTCAACAATCGCTCTCCGTTCGGGAGAAGGCTGATTATTTCCGTTTTTGCCGAACATATTGAGATCACCGATGCGCCGCATGACAATCAGGTCTCACTGCAGGGTATCATCTGCAAGGATCCCATCTTCCGGCGCACACCACTCGGCAGAGAAATCTGTGATGTGATGCTTGCCGTAAACCGTCCGTACCACCGCGCTGACTATTTGCCATGTATTCTTTGGGGAAGGTGTGCGCAGGAGGTGGCTGACTACCCCGTCGGAACACCGCTTTCTATTAACGGGCGCTTACAAAGCCGTGACTACATAAAAATGATTGACGGCATTGCCGAGCAGCGCACCGCCTATGAAATCTCAGCAATTACTGCCGATCTGGCAGAATTTCCGTAAGAAAATACAGCAGCGTGGATTTTTGCGTCCACGCTGCTGTTCTTATTCTGTTCAGATGGGCTCGTCTACCAGACGGTCAAATTCTGCCGCTACCTTATCAAATTCCTCTTCGGGAATGTCGAGAAGCTCAAAATCGTCGTCTGTCGGCACATAGCCGTAGAGATAGACATCGTTGGAATCATCGAATGCTTCCAGCGCGATATATTGCTTATCCTCCAAATCAAACACGCCCATGATGCCGCATTCAAAGCTTTCGCCGTCGTCAAACTCCAGGGTGATGATTTCATCTTCGGAATACTGTGCACGTTTTTCTTCCATGAATGGTTCCTCCTGTTCATTGGTATTTTCAGTATAGCCTCTTTTTTCGAAAAGTGCAAGACTAATCTTCCAAAAACTGCCGATATGCCGTCGGCAAGCCGATTTTTTCCCGGATTTCCTCCGGCGATGCCCAATAAAATGTCGCTTCTGCACCGCATTCCAGATAGCAGCCGGTCAGTTCCCACTCGACATGGGTAAAAATATGACTGCGCTGCACGGTTTTCAGAATATTGCGCGGATGCACGCCCCAAGCCTCTGCCTGTGCAAGCATCTGGGAAAGTGTCAATTCTCCCTGCATATCGGGAAGCTGCCACAGACCTGCAAGAAGCCCCTTCTCCGACCGTTTGCAAACGGCAAGCTTTTCTCCGCAGCGGAGAATAAATACCGTCCGTTTTTCATGCCGGCGCGGTTTTTTGGCTGCCTTGACAGGGTAACGCTGCTGTATTGCCTGCAAATTGGCACGGCACAGATTCTGAAGCGGACATACTTCGCACATCGGCACGCCGTTCGGTATGCAGACGGTTGCCCCCAGCTCCATCAGCGCCTGCGTAAAGTCACCGCAATGCCCTTGCGGATAAACGCTGCTCAGCTCCTTTGCAAACTGCTTTTTTGTTTTTTCGTCAGTAATCGATGCATCCGATGCAAGAAATCGGGAAAGCACGCGCAGAACATTCCCGTCCACAGCCGCGGTTGGCTGCTCGAAACAGATAGAGCTGATCGCACCGGCGGTATATGTGCCGATTCCCGGCAGGCTTAGAATCTGATCATAATTCTGTGGAAATGCTCCCGAGTATTCTTCACAGATGATTTTTGCCGCCTTTTGCAGATTTCGGGCACGGCTGTAATATCCCAGTCCCTCCCAAAGCTTCAAAAGCTCATCTTCTTCCGCCGCTGCAAGCTCCGGAATTGTAGGAAACCGTTTGAGAAAACGCGCATAGTATTCCCGAACTGCTTCCACTCTGGTCTGCTGCAGCATGATTTCCGACAGCCAGATATGGTACGGCTGTCTGTCTTTTCTCCACGGAAGGTCGCGGCGATTTTCTGCGAACCACGGCAGCAGCAGCTCCGGCAATTTCTTCAGCATCGGTTTCCTCCTTCCTTTGAAAAAGGGCGGAATTTTTTCCGCCCTCTTCAGACTGTCAAAAAAGTCCGTAACCGTCAAAATCGGTTAAACTTTTTTAACACAAAGCGTTGATTTTTATAATTTGCAAATTCAAAGTTTTTCAAACTATTCAGCCTAATAAATGCTTGTTTTACAAGGATTTTGACTTACTGCGCAACTCACGCCCTACCGTACCTATGTACGCCGACGGGCGTGAGTTGCTTGTCTTCCGAACTTTTTGGCAGCCTGTCAGCGTGCCGAAAAGGGTTTTTCGACACGCTGAAGAGGGCAGAATTTTCCGCCCTCTTACTGTTCTGTCTTGCGCTGTGTGCTCTTTTTTCTTCTGCGGCGGGCAGGGCGTCTGCGTGCGGCAAGCTCGTCAAATTTATGCGCCGCATCCGAAGCGCCCTCATAAATCAAACGGCTGACACGCATCGTGCCGTCCGTTTCCTTTTGCAGCCGGATGCGAATCAGATACCGTCCATGCTCCGGACATTCCGCCATTGTCATATAGCGACGTCCCTCCTGCGCGATCCACGCGCCGTTCGGCATGGAGGTGCCACACTGCGGACAGTGGCTTTTCAGCTCCGTCATGGCGCTGATTGCCTTTGCCTTGTCCTCATAACCGCGAAATACCGTTCTTCCGATACAGCCCTCAGGCGGATTGCCGTGGAAACCGTCATTATGGCTGCGAAGCGCATGTTCGTACTCCGCAATGCCCTTTTTCATATCCAGTCTGCTGCAAATCAGCGCGGTATGATACGCATCACCGAGCGCATCGTGCGCAGGACGGCTCGGCTCGATCCCGATGATCTCCATAGCAGATGACAGCGCCTTCTGAGAAGTACCGCAGCCGGTCTGTGCATTAAAAATCATCTGCGCATTATACCACTCGGTAATCCAGTCGGGCTCACCGTCATGCAGAAGAATATTGTCTTCAAGAATCTTGATATCGTCAAAGCCCCACGTCAGAAAAATACACTCGCCGCCGATCCATGTACGGAAGCGCTCCATTGCCTCCGGAAACGGCAGTCCTTCCTCACGCAGCACGGCATCATGCAGACCGGTCAGCTTGGAAACGCGGCTGTTGAGTTTTTTATAGTATTTCGGGCGGACAAGCACCTGAAATTCATCGGCTACCTTGCCGTTTTCAAGCAGGCGTACCGCGCCGATCTGAATGATTTCCCCGTGAATTTCCACCGGCAGCACTTTTTTCGCCGCATAGGAACCGGGCCACGGCTGATTCCATTCCAGATCCAAAACGATATACTGCATTCCGTGTCCCTCCTTTCAAAGTCCAAAATATCATAGCATAGTTTTTCCCCTCCTGCAAGAATCATTGATAAAGTTTTTGACTTTTTCTGTCCGTTGATATATAGTTATGAAAAACGGAGGTGCTTTCTATGATAAATATTCACAACAGCGGTATGTTCTATTTTGGCGGCAAGCTGATTGCTCCGGAACAGGCTGCATTCAACGTGGAGGAAGGCCGCAAGAAGACGATCGCCTACGGTATTCTTTCCGCGCATAACACTTCCGGAGATATGCGTGCGCTGAAAATGAAATTTGATGCCATGGCGTCCCACGATATTACCTATGTCGGTATTATCCAGACTGCCCGTGCCTCCGGATTGGAAAAATTCCCGCTTCCCTATGTGCTGACCAACTGCCACAATTCTCTGTGCGCTGTCGGCGGCACGATCAACGAAGATGACCATGTATTCGGTCTGTCCGCAGCGAAAAAATACGGCGGCGAATTTGTACCGGCACATCAGTCCGTCATTCACAGCTATATGCGCGAAATGTACGCAGGCGGCGGCAGAATGATTCTCGGCTCCGATTCCCACACCCGTTACGGCGCATACGGCACCATTGCAATCGGCGAAGGCGGTCCGGAGCTTGTCAAGCAGCTTCTTTGCAAAACCTACGATATTGCCTATCCGCGCATTGTCGGTATTCATCTGACCGGCAAGCCGAAGGCAGGTGTCGGTCCGCAGGACGTTGCCCTTGCCATCATCGGCGCAACGTTCAAGCAGGGTACCGTCAAAAACAGCATTATGGAATTTTTCGGTGACGGCATTGCCAATTTGTCGATGGACTACCGCAACGGCATTGATGTTATGACCACCGAAACAAGCTGCCTGTCCTCTGTATGGCAGACCGACGAAACCGTCCGCAAATCCCTTGCCGCGCATGGCAGACCGGATGCCTACAAAGCGCTTGCTCCGCAGGACGGTGCATATTATGATGCCGTTCTGGATGTTGACCTTTCTACGGTAGAGCCGATGATCGCCCTGCCCTTCCATCCGTCCAATACATATAGCATCCGCGAATTTAATGAAAACCTGGAAGACCTGCTCCACGCAGTCGATGAAAGCTCTGTTTCCACGCTCGGTCTGAAAAAGCAGCCCGAAAGCCTGACGAAGAAAATCCGGAACGGAAAATTCTACGCAGATCAGGGTGTTATCGCCGGCTGCTCCGGCGGTACGTTCCAGAATCTGGTCAAAGCGGCGGAAATTCTGAACGGAAAGCCTCTCGGCAATGACCATTTCTGGCTCTCTTGCTACCCTGCAAGCCAGCCTGTCCTGATGGAGCTGCTGCGTACCGGTGCTTTGGAAAAACTGATTGCTTCCGGCGCATCCATCCGCAGCGCATTCTGCGGACCGTGCTTCGGCGCAGGTGACGTTCCTGCAAACGGTGCTTTCTCCATCCGCCATTCCACCAGAAACTTCCCCAACCGCGAAGGCTCCAAGCCGTCCGACGGTCAGGTCGCATATGTTGCGCTGATGGATTCGCGTTCCATTGCCGCTTCGGCGCTGAACGGCGGTGCAATCACTCCGGCAACCGAGCTTGCCGAGCTGACGGAGGATCCGTCCTTCATGGACTATCAGTTCAATCCGGCTCCCTATGAGCGCGTCTACCACGGTGTCGGCAAGCCCGATCCTTCGCAGCCGCTCGTTTTCGGTCCGAACATTGCCGACTGGCCCGAACAGATCGCCATGCCGGAAAATCTTCTGATTACCGTTGCATCCGCAATTTATGACCCCGTAACGACCACCGACGAGCTGATCCCCTCCGGCGAGACCTCCTCTTACCGCAGCAATCCTCTGCGTTTGAGTGAATTTGCCCTCAGCCGCAAGGATCCTGCCTATGTCGGTCGTGCAAAAGCCGTTCTTGCGCAGGAAAAGCAGAGAAGAAACGGCGAGCTTACACTTGACGGCTACGATGCAAAGACGACCGGTCTCGGCAGCGCCGTCATGGCGATCAAGCCCGGCGACGGCTCTGCAAGAGAACAGGCAGCCTCCTGCCAGCGTGTTCTGGGCGGTGTTGCAAATCTCTGCGAGGACTTTGCGACCAAGCGCTATCGCAGCAATGTCATCAACTGGGGCATGGTACCCTTCACGGTAGAAAACATCGCTTCCTACAACATCCAGCCGGGTGACAAAATCTATGTAGCCGGCATCCGCAGCGCACTTCTGAACGATGCCGACCGCATTGACGGCGTTCTGATTCAGGGCGAAAAGAAAACGACCGTTCCCCTCAAGCTGGAAAAGCTCACACGCGAGGAACGCGACATCATTCTTTCCGGCTGCCTGATCAACTATTACGCATAACGAAACAAAATACCCCACTATTGTCCGATCATCGGGCAATAGTGGGGTTTCTTTTACGCCAAAACTGTAAGCAGGCAGTTTATTGCTGCGCACAAAATCAAGCCGAACGCTGTCGGAAGGAGAATTGAAAGCAGCGTCCATTTTCGACTTTTTGTCTCCTTGCGGATGGTCAGAAGCGTTGTCGTGCAGGGCCAATGGAAGAGGAAAAAGACAATTGTGCATAAGGACTCCCTCCACGTCCAGCCATACTGCGTCAGCACCTGCGCCATTGCGCTGCTGTTTTCGGGCGCGAAACTGCTTCCTGCAGTCAGAATCATCAGCATAATGGGCAGCACCAGTTCATTTGCCGGACTTCCCAGCACAAATGCCAGCAAAATCGCGCCGTTCATGCCTACAAGCTGCGCGGCAGGATCAAGCCATCCGGCAGCCGTTTGCAGCAGCGGCGCTCCCGACACTCTGATATTGGCAAGCAGCCAGATAATCAGTCCGGCAGGCGCGGCTACCATTACCGCACGCCCTAAAACAAACAGCGTTCTGTCCCGAACCGAGCGCACAAGCACCTGCCCGATATGCGGCTTGCGATAGGGCGGCAGCTCCAGGACAAAGGATGACGGCTCTCCGCGCAGAGCGGTATGACTTAAAAGCTTTGATGCAAGCAGGGTCATTCCGACCGACAGGAGAATACAGGCTGTCAGAATGACAGCCCCGAGCAGAGTTGAGCCGTGAGAAAAGCTCAACGCGATCAGAAAAATGAGCGCAGGAAATCTTCCGTTGCACGGGACAAATACGTTAGTCAGTACGGCAATCAGCCGTTCGCGCGGAGAATCGATAATGCGGCATCCGGTCACACCTGCGGCATTACATCCGAGTCCCATGCACAGTGTCAATGACTGCTTTCCGCACGCTCCGGCGCGCCGAAAACGCTCATCCATTAAAAACGCCACACGCGGCAGATAACCGAAATCCTCCAAAACCGTAAACAGTGGAAAGAAAATCGCCATCGGCGGCAGCATCACCGCGACTACCCTTGCGGCCGTACAGTAGACACCGTCCATCAGCGCAGAAATGATGACTGCCGGCACCTTAATACTTTTGAGCGCCGCGCGGATCAACTCACCCAGACGGTCAAAGCACCATTGCAAACCCGCTGACGGATAATTTGCCCCCTCCATAGTCAGCCAGAATACGCCGAGAAGGAGCAGCAGCATACACAGCCGTCCACCCCATTTGTGAAGAAGCACTCTGTCAAGGCGTTCTGTCAGATCGGGCATTGCATCCTTTTGCCCCGATACGGTTTTCTCCGCAAGCATTTGTGCCTGCCTGACCGTTTCCCGCGCGATTTCATCGGCGCTAAATCCGTCAGCAGCTATTTTCGGCGCTGTCGGAAGAAATCCCTCACAAACGCCGCGTACCGCTTCCATCAGTCGGTCAAGTCCCTCCCCGTCTCCGGCTGAGGTTGCAACCACCGGAACACCAAGCAGCCGTTCAAGCTGCCGAATATCAACGCACTTTCCTGCACGCCGCGCCTCATCCATCAAATTGATACAAACGACCGTCCTTTTTTGCAGGCGCAGGACCTGCAGCGCCAGAATCAAACTTCGTTCCAGACACGTTGCATCACAAACGGCTACCGTACAGTCTGCCTGACCGGATTCAATAAAATCTCCTGCAATTTCTTCCTCGGGTGAGCAGCTGATCAGAGAATACGTTCCGGGCAGATCGACAAGGCGGTAGTTTTCGCCCCGATAGGTGCATTCTCCCTGTGCAAGCTCCACGGTCTTTCCCGGCCAGTTGCCCGTATGCTGATTCATTCCCGTCAGGGCATTAAAAAGGGTGCTTTTCCCAACATTCGGATTTCCTGTCAGCGCGATCAGCCGCATTTCTCCGTCTCCACAGCAATATACCGGCTATCCTGCAGCCTGAGTGCAAGCCGCGTTCCGCGCACCGCATAAATCACCGGATTTCCGGCAGGACTTTTTCGCAGGCACCGTATTTTCGTTCCCTCGATCAAGCCGAAATCCAAAAGCCGTCTGCGCAGTGTCCCTTCCATCTTCAGGGATATGATTCGGGCAGATTCTCCCTCCCGAAGACAGTTTAATGTCGTTTTCATCCGAAAGCCCCCTTTGTCTAACCCATTGTATACAAAGAAAGCATTTTTGTTCCGCATGACCTTCCGCACAACTGCCTGTCCCTGTGCATAAAACATAGGGAAGGAGGTTTCGTATGGAATCTGTATTTTATCTCGGTGCATCTACACCCACGGGCTTTGTTTCTCATTTTGATTCGCTGTTTCGTGAGGTAAACCGTCTGACCATTATCAAGGGCGGTCCGGGCTGCGGAAAATCGACCTTTATGCGCACGATCGGCAAAGCTGCGCAGGAGCACGGTCTGGAGGTATCGTATATTCTCTGTTCTTCCGACCCCGATTCTTTGGACGGCGTTATTCTTCCGCAGTTGTCCGTTGCCTATGTGGACGGCACCGCGCCGCACGTTCTGGAGCCGAAGCTCTGCGGCGGAAGCATGAATTATCTGAACTTCGGAGAATTCTATGACAGCAACGCCATGCAGCCGAACGAGGAGGAAATTCTCTCCTGCCAAAAAGAAAATGCCGCGCAGTATCCGCATGTTACCGCCTGCCTGTCGGCTGCAGACGCTCTGCTGCAAAGCGTCCGAATCACGGCAGAGTCAAAAAACTATCAGGAGGAGCTCAGCGCAATCGCAGAATGCTTCGGTCTTTCCGCACTCAAGCCGATCGGCGATCAGCCGGTAATCAGTAAGCGCTTTCTTTCCGCAATTACACCGAAGGGTCCGAAGCTCTGCGACAAAACGCCGTCAGCTCTATGCCAACATGTCTATGTTCTGCGCGACAATTATATGCTTGCCCCGTATGTGCTGTCGCTGCTTTTGCAAAAGGCACAGGCGCTCGGTCACACCTGCATTGCCTGTTACACGCCGTTTCTTCCGGACGGAAATCCGACGCATCTGCTGATTCCCTCGGCGGATGTTGCTTTTGTCAGCGACAGCCGCGATTTTCCATATACGGAAAGCTGCTTCTGCCGTATCGATCTGGATTCCACCCTGCCGCCTGCCGTTCGGAAAGAATTGGAATTCTGCACAAAAACCGTCTCCTCACTGTTATATCAGGCAGTCCATCATCTGCGTGTAGCCAAAAATCTGCATGACCGCATGGAGAAGCTTTGCCGACCGTTTGTAGATTTTACCGCCGCTGATCTTCTGGCAAAGAAAACCGTTTTAGAGCTGTTCGGCGAATCTTAACCGATTTTTCTCATTTTTTCGTCAATTTCTCCGTTGTTTTTTGCGCGAAACGGTGATAAGATAACCTCGAAAAAAGAAGTATAGGAGGTTACTTCGATGAAATTTTTGGTAATTGTTCTGAATAAGGTCGAATGTCTGGAAAAGCTCCTGACAAAATTCGGAAAAAATAAAATTCCCGGCGCTACCATCCTTGACAGCCACGGCATGGCACAGATGCTGGAAGGGCATGATGAGCTTCGTTTCATGGCATCGCTCCGTCTGCTGATGAATCCGGCGCATAAAGAAAACAAGACCATTATCATGGTCCTGCCTGACGAAAAGGTCGACACCGTCGTTCGCATTGTCAACGAAGTAACCGGCGGTCTGAATCACCCCGATACCGGTATTCTCTTCACCGTCCCGATCGACCGTGTTGAGGGATTGGAGAAGCAAGCATGACACTCAATACCCTGCTCGATCTTGCAATTATGATCTTTGCCGGAATGTTCTGCGGACGTATGGCAAAGCACATCCATCTCCCCAATGTTACGGGATACCTCGTTGCCGGACTGCTCATCGGTCCGAGCGTTTTCGGTTTGCTTTCCGGCGATTTTCTGGAAGCGACCTCCATCATTTCCGATGTTGCACTGGGTTTTATCGCGTTTTCCATCGGCAACGAATTCAAGCTCTCCTATTTTAAGCGCGTGGGCATTGCCCCCATCGTAATCGCCTGTCTGGAATCTCTTTTCGCAGTGCTGTTTGTCGTGCTCGGCTTGATTATTTCCGGTCAGAGCGTTCCGTTTTCTCTGGTTCTGGGCGCAATCGCCGCCGCAACTGCCCCTGCCGCTACCATTATGGTCATCAAGCAGTACCGTGCAAAGGGTCCCGTGACCGAATCGTTACTGTCCGTTGTTGCCATTGACGATGCAACCGCACTGATTCTTTTCTCTCTGTCCGTTGCAGTCGCTCAGGCGCTGACAAATTCCGGTGCTTCCTTAGGCGCATCTCTGCTCGCTCCGGTGAAGGAAATCGGCGGTGCGATCGTTGTCGGCGCTGCGCTCGGATTCATCTTCCTGCTGCCGCTTCGTTTCTTCAAAAAGCAGGGCAATCGCCTGTCTTTGATCGTCGGCTTCATTTTTGCCGGTCTCGGTCTTGCCCAATGGCTCGGACTTTCCAATCTGCTTTTGTGCATGGCGATGGGCGCCGTAATTGCGAATTTCTCGCCGGATGTCGGCAAGCTGATGGACATCTGCGACAGCGTAACGCCTCCGATTTTCATGCTGTTTTTTGTTGCCTCCGGCGCAGACCTGAAAATTTCCGTTCTGCCGACCGTCGGCATTATCGGCGTGATTTACATCGTCCTGCGCGTTATCGGTAAGATCGTCGGCGCCTCGTTGGGCGGCATCTTCTGCAAATGTGAAAAGACCGTCAGAAAATATCTCGGTCCGTGTCTTTTGCCGCAGGCCGGTGTTGCCATCGGTCTTTCTCTCGCCGCAGGTCAGGTCGTACCCGACTATGCACCGCAAATTCGCGCCGTTATCCTCTGCGGCACGCTGATTTATGAATTGATCGGTCCGGCTGTCACCAAAATCTCGCTGAAAAAAGCCGGAGAAATCACCGAAGGCTGATACTTATCAGAACATAAAAATGTCCGCGGAAAGCAGCCTTTCCGCGGACGTTTTATATTATTTTGTACCGAAAATTCTGTCGCCGCAATCGCCCAGACCGGGAACGATATAGGCATGCTCGTTCAGCCGTTCATCAACTGCCGCAACGAAAATATCCACATCAGGATGTGCCTCGGTAACAGCCTTCAGGCCTTCCGGTGCAGCAATGATATGCATCAGGGTAATCGACTTGCAGCCATATTCCTTTTTCAGAACATCGACCGCCGCAACAACAGTACCGCCGGTTGCCAGCATCGGATCAACGATGAACACCTGACGTTCGGAAATATCCGGGGGCATCTTGCAGTAGTACTTGACCGGCTCGTGTGTCTCCGGGTCGCGGAACATACCGATATGACCGACCTTTGCAGAAGGCATCAGCGAAATCATGGAATCTACCATGCCCAGACCGGCACGGAGAATCGGAACGATTGCAACCTTTTTTCCGGCGAGAACGCGGAACTTTGCAGTTGTGATCGGTGTTTCGATCTCAACTTCCTTCGTCGGAAGGTCGCGGGTCGCTTCGTAGCACATCAGCGCTGCGATTTCGCCAACCGCTTCGCGGAATTCCTTTACGCCGGTGTTTTTGTCTCGTAAAATTGAAAGTTTGTGATCCAGAAGAGGATGATGCAAAATCTGAATTTTACTCATTATACTTCTCCTTTGCTTTTTTGCAGACGTTCATTGCGTTCGCGTTCTGCCTGTGATAACCGCAGATAGTTCGGAACAAGCTCTGCGCCGTTAAATTCCGCCCCGGTCTGGAGCATTCTCTGCGCCGTCAGAGCTACGCCCGAAGCACGCTGCATAATCAGGTGTTCCGGTGCGCAAATGCAGCCGGAAAGGCTCTTGCCAAATGTATTATAACACAACTGTGCGCCATCGCCAACCATTATTTTAGGCTTTTCTGTAATTTTCAGTTCTTTTTCCAGTTCTTCCATGGAAATCGCCCGATCTTCGGTGCAGCGTGTCAGAACGCCGTCCTGACAGGTAAAGAGTGCATTGTATACCTGTTCGCGCCGCGCATCCATCGCGCAGCAGATCAAACCGTCAAATTCCGCCGCCTGCTGCGCCATAGCTTCCAGCGTTGATACGCCGACGCAGGGCTTTTCCGCGCCCCACGCAAGCCCTTTTGCAGCGGCAACACCGATTCTTACACCGGTAAAGCTGCCCGGTCCTGCCGCGCAGGCTACCGCCGTCAGGTCTTTCACTATCATACCGCAATTATCAAGCAGGTCCTGTGCCATCTTCATCAGCGTCCGGCTGTGCGTCTGACCGCAGTTCTGATAGTACTCGCCGATGAGCTTCCCCTCGTCCAAAAGCGCAACAGAGGCTGCTTTTGCCGAAGTTTCAAAGGCTAATATCCGCATCTGCCACACTTCCTTCTATCGTGATTTTTCTGCTTTCGTCGGAAATCTTTTCGATTTCTACCGAAATTGCATTCTCCTTTGCCTCGGATACATTCTCGCTCCATTCCACCGCGCAGACTCCGCCGCGCCGCAGATAGTCTTCCCATCCGATATCGAAGAGATCATCCTCCGAAGCAAGGCGGTACATATCAAAATGGAACAGCGGCAGTCTGCCGCCGATATATTCATTGACGATCGTATAGGTCGGACTCGTTACGCGCATGGTAATTCCCAGCCCTTTAGCTATACCGCGTGTAAAGGCAGTCTTTCCCGCACCCAGATCGCCGCGGAAGGCAATGATTTCGCCGCCCAGCAGCCTTTCGCCCAGACGTTGACCGACCAGCTCTGTCTCTTCCGGTGTATTTGTGATGAATTGCATCCGCATTCACATCCTTCCGCGTTATTGTATCACACATCTCCTTTTTTTGCAAAAACAACTTTTTGTATTTACAGATTTGATGTTTAATGGTAGAATATATTGTCAGAATCCGGTCAAGGGGGGGTGAGCGCATGAAACGATTGACCGACAGAGTCAGAGAAATCTCTCAGAAGGGCGATATGATTCTTCTGGCTCTATGCGTTGTTGCAACGGTTTTCGGCATTATAATGATCTATGCCGCAACTGCAGGCGGTGACAATGCCCGTTATATCATTATCCAATCCGGCTGTCTGATTGCGGGAATCGTGGTTTATTTTGCGCTGAGTGTCTTTGATATCGACATTCTTGCCGGTCAGCGGACGATACTCTTTATCTTCAATGCACTCTTTATCGGTATGCTCCTGGTTTTCGGCATTGAAGGTGAAACCGGCAACAAGAGCTGGCTGTCCTTCTCCTTCCTGCCGTTTAACATCCAGCCTGCAGAGGTCTGCAAGATCACCTATATTATCATTCTCGCCAAAACCATGAGCGTAAATCAGACCCGCGTTTCCTCACCGAGATGCGTTCTGCAGCTTGCATTCCATATGCTGTTCATCGTCGGCTTGATCATCGTTATTTCCCGTGATACCGGCGTTGCACTGATTTTTATTTTCATCTTCCTTGTCATGGCCTATGTCGGCGGCGTGAGCGGCTGGTGGTTCCTCGGAGGTATCGGCGCTGTTGTTGTCGCTGCTCCGACACTTTGGTCAACCGTTATGCGCGGCGACCAGAAGAACCGTATTCTTGCCCTGTTCGACCCGACCATCGACCCCGACGGTCTGAACGTCATGTGGCAGACAAATCAGAATCTGAAAACGCTCCGAAACGGGGGGCTGACCGGTCAGGGAATTTTTAAAGGCACAATGACCAACGCCGGCGCACTTCCGGCACGCCACACCGACTGTATTTTCTCGACCATCGGCGAACAGCTCGGCATGGTCGGCAGCATCTTCGTCATTGCGCTTCTGATGGCGATCGTCATCCGTATCGTTTATGTCGGAATCAAAACGCCAGACTTTACGAACCGCCTGATCTGCATCGGCATTGCAGCTATGCTGCTGTTCCAGATTCTCATCAATATCGGCGTCTGCCTCGGACTGCTTCCGGTTATCGGTCTGGCGCTTCCCTTCCTCAGCTACGGCGGCAGCTCGATCATCACCTCGTTTATCGCCATGGGCATTGTTTCCGGTATCAAAATGCATCCGGCAACAGATGCAAACGCACGATATATCCGTCCGTACTGATTTCATACTGTTTTTCCGCCGCCTCCCAGCGGCGGAATTTTTTTGCATAATTTGAAAAATGCGGTCCATCCTATTACCAAAGCTTACACACCGGAGCTGCCAAACGGTTCCGGATGCTTTTTCGGAGATACAAATTACAGGAGGGTAACCAATGAAAGCCTTATTCCGCATTCTGCTCCTTGTCACCTGCATTTCGGCGCTGTGTCTAACTGCCTTCGCTGCAGACGGTGAACTGCTCTATAAAGACGAATATTGCTATAGCGAAGCTGATTTTTCCGATCAGAACGATCCGGCTCTGCGTGGAATTTTCGTCACCGCGACACCGGAGGATTCCGTTGCAGTCATCATGCTGGGCGATCGCATCATCCGTCCCGGCGATATGCTGCCGAACGATGTTCTGAATCAGCTGCGCCTTTTACCGTGCTGCACGGAAAACTGCAGTGCCGTGCTGTCCTATCAGCCGGTATTCGGTACGGCGTTAGGCGATCCGGCAGAGCTCACTGTTCGTATTCAGTCCGGCAAAAACGAAACGCCCAAGGCACTTGAGCAGGAGTTTGAAACCTACAAGAACATTGCAAATGACGGCGTTCTCTCCGGCACGGATCCTGAAAATGCCGCTTTGACCTATCAGCTTGTTGAAAAGCCAAAACGCGGCACGATCAAGCTGGAAAGTGACGGCAGCTACCTCTATACGCCCGACAAAAACAAGGTCGGCGAGGACAGCTTCACCTATACCGTTACCGATGAAGCCGGCAATGTTTCCAGTCCTGCAACCGTTAAAATCCGCATTCTGAAGCCGTCCGAGGCGATGACGTTTTCCGATATGGTCGGAAGCCGCGATTGCTATGAGGCGATGTGGCTGTGCCAGCAGGGACTTTCCGGCGGCAGAAACATTGCCGGCAATCTCTGCTTCTGCCCGAATGAAAACGTTTCGCGTGCTGAATTTCTCGTCATGGCGATGGAGCTTCGCGAAATTCCGGTCGATGCGAAGCTGAAAATTTCCGGCTTTTCCGATGCTGCCGCCGTACCTGCGTGGATGCAGACCTATCTTGCAGGTGCCATGCAGCGCGGTCTGATTTCAGGCGAAGTGCGTGAAGACGGGCTTATGTTCCGTCCGAATGACCCCATCACAGGACAGGAAGCCGCTGTCCTTCTGCAAAACCTTCTGCATCTGCCGGTTTCCGCTGCCGCAGTTGAAACCGAGGATTCTGCCTGGGCAGCAGATTCCATGCAGGCGCTCTATGAAGCAGGGATTTGCTTCGATGCACCGGAGGATGCGCTGACACGGGCGCAGGCTGCAAGGCTTCTCTGGCAGGTCAGCCGGATAAAATAATGAAAAATCGGTCTGCTGCACAATTTGCAACAGACCGATTTTCTAATTCTTCTGATTATTCTGCATCTGCTTCGGGGATTTCTTCCGGAAGCTCTTCGATCACCACGTCATCGTCTTCTTCGGGATCCACGTCAACATCTTCTCCGTTGTACTCAGCCTTTGCTGCTGCAATTTCTTCCTTCATATCGTTGATACGGCTGAAGGAAGCGGTGATCGCATCGCACAGAGGCTTGTATTCTGCCTCGTCAGGCTCTTCATCGGTTACATAGTCCTTGTAGTAGATCTTGCCGAGCTTGGTATAGGCGCGGCGGATTTTTTCCTGCTCGCTGAGAATTGCAAGGCGCTTTTTGGACACAAATGCTACATACTTCGCAGTTTTGGCCGCATTCTGCGCTGCCTCATTTGCCTTTGCCTTCAGATCTTCCATATTTGCCATTATTCTTTCCTCCTGATTACTGTTTTGTATTATCTGTAGATTCATCCGCAGCCGCATTTTTTTCGGCAGCTGCAATATTGACCAGCATTTTATGCCCATCGGGACGCTTGACCAGCAGAACGTACAGCAGAATACCGATTCCGATCAGGCAGGATGCTGCCGCCAGCAGCTGGCTGACACGGAACGGTCCCCAATAAAGGCTGTCTGTACGCATTCCCTCGATCCACGCTCTGCCGAGACCATACCAGATTACATAGTACAGAAATACCTGACCGTCAAATTTCCGTTTCTTTGAAAGGAAATGGATCAAAAGCAAACCGACTAAATTCCATACCGATTCATACAAAAATGTCGGATGGACATAAATCTGCTTTCCGTTCTCGATAATGCCCATGCGCAGGAAGCTTGCCGTTTCACCGCCATGCGCTTCGCGGTTGAAGAAATTTCCCCAACGTCCGGCAGCCTGACCGATGAACAGTCCGAGTCCGGAAACATCGAAGCTCGGAAGCAGCTTCTTGCGGCGTTTTTCTGCGGAAAGGCAGAAAATGATAATTCCCAGCACACCGCCGATCACGCCGCCGTAGATTGCCAGACCGCCTTCGCGGATATCCAGGAATTTATACCACGGAATATCCGGACCGAAAAAGCGATCCCATTCGAAAACAACATAGTATAGGCGCGCGCCGATGATCGCACAAGGAAGTCCGACGATCACGATGTTCATAATATCGTCGCCCGTCAGTCCGAATTCTTTACTGCGCCATGAGCAGTAAAGCACCGCAAGCAGCACGCCCGCTGCAATGATCACGCCGTACCATTTGATATCAAACCCGAATATGGAAAAGCCGGTCGAGGGGTTGATTTCAATGCCGAGTCCGGGGAATGTGATCGGCAAGGTATTCAGAAACAGCATCAGAATTCCTCCTGTCCTTTTGGCACGATTACCGACATTGCAGAGCGCTCCGGACGGATGACTTTACACAGGAAATCCTGCACAGCCTCTTTCGTTACCGATGCGTAGGTCTCCGGGAATCGGAAATAGTCCGCGCCTTCAAAATAGTACGCACAATTACGATAGCAGATACATTCAAAACTGTCAAGGTCTCGCGTACGCCTTCCGAGGGAGGATTTTTTCAGCCGTTCGAAAAGCTCGGTATCAAAGCCCTCGTTTGCAATCCGCTGTGCTTCCTCCAACATGGCATTCAGCACGGCATCCGGATTCTTACTGTCGCCGCCGGCAGTGATCATACAGGCATCCTTCACGCTTTCATAGCCGGCAGAAAAGCCTGCATCGATCAGTCCGTCCTCATACAGCCGCTGATACAGCGGTGATGATTCTCCGATCAGAATTTCCGCCGCCAGATCGCCGATCATCTCGCGCAGGATACTCTCCTGACCGTTCTGTGGCTCTTCACACTTAAAGCCGATAGAGAAGCTCGGCATGGAGACCTCCATCGTGCGTTTTGTGCATTTTTTCACCGGAAGCATACTCTCTTTTTTTCCGTAGTCACGCTGCGGAATTTCCGCCTTTATATCCGGCGTCAGCTCCTGCGCCGCGGCAATTACCTTCTGCGCATCGACATCGCCGGTCACGCACAGAATCATATTTGACGGCTGATAGAAAGCATGATAGCAATCATACAGCGTCTGCGCCGTAATTTCTCCGATGCTCTCCACCGTACCTGCAATCGGCACGCGGACCGGATGCTCGGCATACAGCGCATCGAACATATCCTCATAGACACGCGAATCCGCGCTGTCTTCATACATCTTGATTTCCTGCGCAATGATGCCGCGTTCCTTCTCCACGCTCTCAGGCGTGAAATACGGCGTCATCACCATTTTCAGCAGGGTGCGCAGATTCTGTTCAAAATTCTCCGTGCAGGAGAAATAGTAGGCAGTCATTGCATAGCTCGTAAACGCATTCGGACTTCCGCCCTGTGCGGCAAAAAGATTCATCGCGTTTTCGTCGGGCAGGTCAAACATTTTGTGTTCCAGATAATGCGCAATGCCATCCGGCACGCGGTGCTTCTGCCCGCCCACGGTAAAGGACGTATCAATTGAGCCGAAATTCACGGCAATAAAAGCATACTTCCTTGCAAAATCCTTTTTCGGAACAACGCGGACAAGCAGCCCGTTTGCAAGTCTTTCTTCATAGCAGCTTTCACCGATCGAGGGAAATTCCAAATACTTCATTGCGCTTCCCCCTTCAAAAAATAGATGGTATCGACGGTCAGCTTCCGTGCCGCCGCAGTCAGATCGGCAGCGGTCAGCGCTTCAACCTTTTCCGTCAGCAGGGCAAAATCGTCCATCTTTGCAATGGCCGCGCCCATATAGAATTCATCCAGCTGTACAGGCGCATCCTGCGAAGCACGCAATGCCGACAAAACCGCGCGTCTGGCAGATTCCAGCTCTTCCGAAGAGATCACGCCCTGCTTACAGTCATCCAGCTCCTTGAGAATTGCCGTTTTTGCCGTTTCGAAATTCTGAAAATCCACACCGGAGGATACGATCATGACGCCCTTGTTCTTTTCCAGACTGGAGCTTGCATAATAGCACAGCGACAGCTTTTCGCGGACGTTGACAAACAGCTTGCTCGTCACGCCTGCGCCGTAAACGGCATTGAGCAGCAGCAGCGCAGGATAGTCCGCATCTTCTACGGTAATGCCGGTACGCAGTCCGATCACCAGCTTGCCCTGCGTTACATCCATGCTCTGCGAAAGCTCGCATACTTTCTCCGCCGTCCGGATTACCTTTGTTTCAACCGGTACGCAGCATTCCGGCTGCTTTCCGGCAAACAACGTTCTGAATGCCTCGGCAGCTTCCTCGGGCGATTTCCGTCCGGCATAGAACAGTTCAATGCGCGAGGTTTTCAGCACATTCTGATAATGCTCCCATAAAGATTGCGGCGTGATAGCGCGAACATCATCGGCTCTTCCCAGTCGGGGAACGCCGTAGGCTTCATCCTTGCACATACTGCGCAGCATCTGCGCTACGGCATAGGTGCGCTTATCATTCATCTCTGATTCAATGGCATTGATCAGATTCTGTTTTTCGCCTTCTACATTCTGCTTGCAGAATACACCGTTTTCCGTCAGCGGATGATAGAGCAGCTCCTCGATCATATCCAAAATGGGAGCAAAAACACTTTCCCCTTCCGGCAAAAACGCATCCTCGACAAAGTCCGCATAAAATCCAACCAGCTTCACTTCACCCTTGCGGCGAATCAGCGTGCCGATCGTTGCGCCGTAAAGGGCATCGAGCTGCATGGAAATACTGCGAATATCCGGATAGCGCTCCGTTGCGCGAAGCAGAACGCTCGGAAGCAGCGCATCTGCCGATGCATCGTCTGCATTGTGCGGACGAAGAAAGTTTACACTGAAACAGGCAGTCTTAAATTTATCCGTCTGCATTGCACGCAGGTTGATTCCCGGTGCAATCGCGATCGTTTTCATCATTTGGCTCATCCTTTCGTTGCATCCATTATACACCAAATTTATAAAAATAAAAGGGGGAAAGAAATTTTGGCTTGTTATTCTGTGTGGAATCCTGTAGAATAGAAAAAAACTGGAACGTTTCCCGGAGGGAACAGCATGGAATGGACAGAATTAACGATCCGGACTGCTTCGGATGGAATTGAACTGCTTTGTGCAGAGCTGACCGAAGCCGGATTTGACAGCTTTATGATAGATGACTGTGAGGAGTTTCAGGATTTTCTGAACACATCAACAGACTACTGGGACTATGTGGACGAATCTCTTTCGCAGCGGATGCAGAATCTTTCTCAGGTACGGCTGTATCTGGAAGAGGCTTCCGCGCCGCAGCAGATACAATCGCTCCGGCTTTTGCTTGCAGCGCTTCCCAGCCGCTATCCGGGCTGCGATTTCGGACCTCTGACGATCGCTTTGTGCAATCTTCCGGACGAAGACTGGGAAAACTCATGGAAGCAGAACTACCGTCCCCTTCCGATCGGTCAGAAGCTCCTGGTCGTTCCGCGCTGGATGACGGTCGATGATTTGCAGGGACGTCTTCCGGTCATTCTCGATCTCGGTCTGACCTTCGGCACCGGCGAGCACGCATCCACACGGATGTGTATGTGCGCTCTGGAGCAGCTGATTCACGGCGGTGAGCGTGTTGCTGATCTCGGCAGCGGCAGCGGTATCCTTTCCGTCTGTGCGCTCCGCTTAGGCGCAGAGAGCGCTGTCGGCATTGATATTGATCCCGCTGCAGAGCATATTGCCCGCGAAAACGCATCGTTAAACGGCTTCGATGCTTCCCGTTTCCGCGCCTGTACCGGCAATGTGATCGCCGATCAGGAGAAAATGCAGGAGCTTGCCGCCGGCGGTTATGATATCGTCTGCGCCAACATCGTTGCAGGCGTTCTTGTCCAGCTCATGCCGGTCGTGCCGCATTTTCTGCGACCGAACGGTACTTTCCTCTGCTCCGGTATTCTTGACGAGCGTGAAAGCGAAGTCCGTCAGGCAATAGAAAATGCCGGTCTTCAGCTGATTGAAAGATACACAGAAGACGGATGGTGCTGTCTTCTTGCAAAACAATCCCCGAAAGGAGTGTAAGCCATGCCACGGCTCTCCTACCGTAACCGAATACTTTTGAAAAAGTGGCTCCGCGCCGGTCTGATCGTGCTGATCGCGCTGCTTGTTATCTCGATTCTCCTTTTGATCTATCTGGAACCGTATATGGTCTATGATCGGGAGGGCGCCCATCTTGTCATGGAGGCAGAGGCGCCTACGGAATCTCAGGCACCGGTGGAAGCCCGTCCCGTGATTACCGACCCAAAAATCGTCTACGGCAACACCACGGTCAGAGAAACCAAGCTTTCGGAAATGGAAAACTACTATATTACGACCGATATGCTTCAGGAGCCGGAGAAGGTGCTCGATGCCGTCAAGGCACTGGCAGGTCCCAGCGCCATTATGGTGCAGATGAAGAGCTCCTACGGCAATTTCTACTATGACACCAAAATCAAGGGCGTTTCCATTGCCGATGTTGATACAAAAGCGATTGCAAAGCTTATCAGCTATCTTGACAAGGGTAATTTCTATCTGATTGCCGAAATCCCCGCCTTTAACGATACCGCTTACGCACTATCGCACAACTCCTGCGGTCTTCCGATGGCCGGCGGTATACTGTGGTCGGATGAAAATTATCACTACTGGCTCGACCCGTCCGATACCGCGGTTATGAACTATCTGAAAGAAATCGGTCAGGAGCTTTATGCCATGGGCTTTGAAGAAATCGCCTTTTCCGATTTCTGGATTCCGGACGATGAAGATATCAACTACGGAACGGAGCAGACGCCTGCTGAAATTCTGGCAGAGTCCGCAAAGCAGGTAACGGCTGTTTTCGAAGAAGCCGGCATGATTGCCTCTTTCGTTTCCGCCGATCCGAATTTCCCGATTTCGCAGTGTACCGGTCGTCTGTATATTCCGGAGCTGACAGGTGCGGAGGTCCAGACCTATGCGCAGGGCTTCGCTTCTGCAAAAAAGCTAAAGGAAATTGTTTTCCTTTCCAGCTCCAAGGATACACGCTTTGAAAACAAGGCTGTGATGCGTCCGCTGATTGCAGAAACTGAATAAAATTCTCGGGTCTGCAAGCGCAGACCCGATTCTACAGGCTGTAAAAAGTCCGCAATCGTCAAAATCGTTCATACATTTTTGGCATTGAGCGATCAATTAGCCGTTTTCATAATCAAAAGCATTTCTATCTTCTAAATTCTAAAAACCGCTTGCTTCGCAAGGATTTTGACTTGCTGCGCAACTCGCTTCCTACCGTACCTGTGTACGCCTACGGACGCGAGTTGCTTGCCTTCTGACCTTTTTTCAGCCTGTCAGCGTGTCGAGAAGGAATCCCGACACGCTGAAAAATCGGGGTCGCAAATGCAGACCCGATTTTTGTAAAAAAGATTTGCAAAACGGGCGTTTTTCCGTTATAATTGCAGTGCTATTTTATCCAAAAAGGGGTATTTTATTTGTTTAACGTATTTCTCCATGCCGGAGCTGCCGAAAACGGCAATTTCTGGGCAATGCTCGCCGATGCGGCACTGGACGGTCTGAAGGACGGTCTGTGGAGCATTCCGATCCTGTTTGTTGCCTATCTGCTGATGGAGCTGCTCGAACGCAGCCGCCGTTTTAACGAAAACATCCTGCATGGCTATTCCAGAAAAGCCGGTCCTGCTTTGGGCGGTATTTTGGGTATCGTTCCGCAGTGCGGTATTTCCGGCGCTGCCGCAACGCTGTTTTCTACCGGCTCCATTACCGTCGGAACGATGCTGGCAGTCTTTTTTGCCACCTCTGACGAAATGCTGCCGATCATGCTCTCCCATCTGACAAACGACGAAGCGCTGAGCATCCGTTCCATTATCCTGATCGTTCTGAGCAAGGCTGCCGCCGGTATTCTGCTCGGCTATCTGGCAGATCTGATCCTGCATCGCTTTATCCGCAGTCAGAAAAACATCCACAGCTTCTGTGAGCGTGAGCATTGCTCTTGCGACGAGGACGAGGGAAATGTATTTGTTTCCGCGCTGAAGCATACGCTGAAAATCGCCGTGATGCTGATTGTCGTCAATATTGCGCTGAATCTTCTGTTCTCCTTTATCGGTGTAGAACGGCTCTCCGGAACGGTTCTGAACAAGCCGGTCATCGGCGAGCTGATCGTCGGTCTGTTCGGTCTGATTCCCAACTGCTCCGTTTCCGTTGTCATTACGGAATCCTATCTCAGCGGTGTACTCGGTTTGGGCGGTCTGTTTGCTGGTCTGCTCTCCAACGCAGGCATCGGTCTTCTTGTTCTCCTGCGCTCCAACAAAAATCAGAAAGAAAATTTCGCTGTGATCGGCGTTCTTTACGGTCTGAGCGTTATCGCCGGCATCGCCGTCGGACTGGTTTCCAATCTGCTATAATTTAAGGGGCTGAAAAATCAGCCCCTTTTTCGACAGACTTTTTATTTTTTTCACGCTATAATACAGCTACAGCTTATCCAATGCGAGCGCACTTCATATCCCGGCGCAGGAAGCGCCAATCCCACAACCAGCTTACCCTCCGGTTTCCCGGAGGGTACTTTTTTTGCAGCTATGCCACCATGATACCGTATTTCAGGCAGATACGGTCCATCTTTTTCAGCATCGGTTCGCCGAAAATCCACAAAAACAGGCAGGTGGAAGCGCCATGCATGACATCCATGGGAAAGCCGCTTGCACAATAGGCAAATACCGTTTTCCATGAAAGCTGTGAATACCAAGTGAAAGCTGAGGAAATATTCATCAGCACGCCGTATATCACGATCGCGCAGACCGTTCCGAAAACGCAAAGTGACAGACGGCTTCTGCGTAAAATCCCGTTTCGGTACAGAATACCTGCCAGAAATCCGCACAGTCCCATTGCAAGCATCTGCCACGGTGTCCACGGTCCCTGTCCGAAAATCATATTTGACAGCAGCATTGCCAACGCACCTACCAGAAAACCGCTTTCACCGCCAAGCGCGATACCCGAAATAATGACCAGTGCAAGTACCGGCTTGAAGCTCGGCAAAGCATAAAATGCGGCACGTCCGGCAACTGCCAACGCTGCAAGCACTGCAAGCAGCACCAGCTCTCTTGCAGACGGATGGCGTTTTTCAAACAGAAGCACGAACGGAAGCATCATCTGCACCAAAACAAGCAGCGAAATGAGAAGATACTGCTTTCCGTCAAACAGGTATACCCCTGCAAGGATTGTCGCAGGAATTGTCAAAGCAGGCATCAGCAGAGCGATCCATGTTCTGACATTCCATTTCCTCTTTCGCAGCTTTTCTGCCGGTGCTCTCCTGCTCACGCAGAGAAACAGCAGCAAAAGGCTGACGGTCAATATCCCATACATTACATTTTTCGGCAGCCGCTCCAAAAATGCAAGCCGGAGCGGTGTTGCGATCTGCAAAAACAGAAGCAGTACGATTGCAAACAAAGCGGCAGCGCACACAGCAATCCAAATCGGGCGCGGCTTGACAGGCATCGGCGCGGACTGCACGGTCGATACTTTTGCCGTCACCTCATCATCCGCCGAAAAATCCGGTTCCGTCACGCCGCAGGCAGCTAACAAGTCATCACAGGTCACCGCTTCGGGCAGGAGATTTCCTGCAATGCGGTTCGCGGCAGTTGTATAAAAACAGTTGCCGGAGAAAAATTCCGCCGCGCTCCCCTGTGCAATAAATTCTCCGTCAAACATCAGCATACAGGCGTCTGCATAGCTTGCACAGAATTCCACATCATGGCTCACCATAATGACCGTTTTTCCTTCTGCTAAAAGCGTCTGTAAAATCCGCGCAAAATCCCGTTTGCTTTGCGCATCCAATCCCTTCGTCGGCTCATCCAAAAGCAATATGTCCGGCAATGCAAGCAGCAGCTTCGCAAGCGCCAGACGCTGCATTTCGCCGCCCGACAGGTCAAAGGGATGTCGGTTTCTCAGAGCCCCAAGTTTACATAATATCTCTACCTTTTGAATCTGGGCTTCGCTATTCTCCTGATTTTCACCCCGAAGAACATCCGCAAGCTCCTGATACACACTCTGCGCAACAAAGAGCATCTGCACATCCTGCGGAAGCAATGCGCAGCGCAGAGAGTCGGGGTTGCTTATTTTCCCACTCTGCGCTTTTCGCAAGCCGGAAAGCAAGGAAAGCGTTGTGGATTTTCCACTGCCGTTACCGCCGAGAATTGCCGTAAGCTGCCCCTTTGCAAAGCGGCAGGAAGCATCATTTAATACATTTTTCCCCTGCTTTTCATAGCGGAAGCAGACGTGCTTCATCGCCAGCGCTGTGCCGAGATCGGGATGCACCGTACGCGCAGGAATCGGCAATGCTGGCTTTTCCTGCAATCTTTCTTTCAGCCACTGCCTTGCATCGCCCACGGTCAAAGCGCCGCATAAGCGTACGGAAGTCGGCATGGAGCGGTAGATGCTGCTATTTTTCTTGCGGAGAATTGCCGCTGTTTCCTCCGGCTTTCCCAATGCGATTATTTTTCCGCGTTCCAGCGCAAGCACGCGGTCAGACAGCGCTACGGCTTCCTCCAAACGGTGTTCGCTCAAAATCACACTTGTGCCGAATTCCCTTTGTATCCGTTTCACCGCATTTAAGAAGTCAGTTGCCGCGATCGGGTCGAGCTGCGCCGTCGGTTCGTCAAGCAGGAGAATACGAGGCTGCATTACCATCACGGATGCCAGATTTAACAGCTGCTTCTGACCGCCGGATAGCTCATTGACATCTTTGGAAAACCATTCCTCAATGCCGAAAAATGCCGCCATTTCCGCAACGCGCCGCCGTATGACCCCATTTTCGACGCCCATATTCTCCAAGCCGAAGGCAAGCTCGTGCCAGACCTTATCCGTTACGATCTGACTGTCGGGATTCTGCATGACAAAGCCGATGTGCGAAGCTGCGGTGCGTTCGTCCAGCGCAGAAAGCTCCTGACCGAAAATCGTAACCGTTCCGCGCACATCTCCATGCGGAGCAAGTGACGGCTTTAGCAGGCGCAGAAGTGTTGTTTTTCCGCTTCCGGATGCGCCGATCAGCGTCAGAAATTCGCCCTCCTGCACGCAAAAGCACAGATCAGAAAGTGCCGCTTCGGTCTGATTCGGATAGGTAAAGCTCAGATTTTTGATTTCGATAAATGCCATTGCAGCACCTCCTTTCCCTCCAACAGGAGCGGAATTGCGCACAAAACGCCGTACAAAATCGTTGAAATTACCGTAAAAATATTTCCGCCGCCCTGCATGAACGGATAAAACTGCCATGCAAGTGCGCCGCACGCCCATCCTGCGATCACACCGCCGCCAAGCAGCACTATACTTGCAAGCACTGCCGCATCCGGCGGCGTAAAACGATACACGGAAAAGGCAGACCTGTTTTTCAAGCCATAGCCGCGGCTTTTCATGGAATCCGCCGTGTCAAGCGCGTTTTCCAAAGCCCACGAAACCACTGCCGAGAGCACTTTCCCTGCATGGCGAATGCCTTTTTTCTGCGGATTTAGACATTTCTGTGCATCGGACACCTCTTTGAAGCGGCGCAGAAAACGCGGCACAAACCGAAGCCCCATCGAAATTGTCAGGGAAAGCGACGGGAATATGCGCCCGAACAGGAAAAGAAATTTATCCGAGGTAATCACCGCATTCCAGCAGATAAACCAGAACAGCACCGTTCCCATCCGTATACCGGCAAAAGCGCCGTACAGCAGCGCTTCCAGCGTACAGGGGTTCCCGCCCGGAAGCAGGAAGAGCGTTGTTGCCCCTTCGTGAGAAAGCAGCGGATTGAGAAGCGCAGTAAGCAGCATCAACGGCACAACAAAGCGCAATTGCATTGCAGGCTTTTTGCCGTCCGTCAATACAACTGCACACGCTGCCGACAGGACAAGCCCCGTCAAATGCATTGCAGGATGCTCCGAAAACATGGAAATAATCAAAACAAAGGCGAAAAAAATGAAGTTTACAATCGGGTGATTTCGGGAAAAACCGCTCATTTTCTCGCCTCCAAGAAAAAAATCGGGACGTTCCTCAACGTCCCGATTCAGGCGCAGTAATCCCCCTGCTGCGTCCGACCGTTTCGCCTCAGAAAACCGCCGCTGACAGGTGGGAGTATTCCGACTTGACCCCAAATAACCTACTCAGACGCCTTCCCGAAAAATATCAGTGGCATACTGTCCTTTCGTTGGTCGCACGGTTGCCGAGACACAGTGCCGGATTTCCGGCTGTTTCCTCCGCTGCCTGTCCTTCTATTCTTATGTATTTTACCATAGCGGCATTCTTTTGTAAACGCGAAAAATCCCCTTTCATTCATTAAAAAATACTGGAATTTTCCATTGCGGTATGCTATATTGGTTTTACAGAGATTGCTCTGATTTAGAAAGGGAGGAATTTGAAATGCAATCATTCAGAAAGTATCTCGCAGAATTTCTGGGAACTATGGTTCTCGTCGCTTTGGCTTGCGGAACGGCTGTTGCCGTCGGTTGTGACTCCGGAAGCGGCTCCGGCTATCTGCTGACTGCTCTGGCATTCGGTCTTGTCATCGTTGCTATGGCTTACAGCGTCGGCAATGTTTCCGGCTGCCATATCAACCCCGCTGTTTCCATCGCAATGCTCGTATCCGGCAAAATGTCCGTTAAGGATTTCATCGGCTACGTTATTGCACAGTTTGCCGGCGCTATTGCAGGTGCTGCCATTCTCGGTCTGATCTTCGGCTGGAACTGCGGCTTCGGTGCAAATGCTCTGGTTGCTGCAAGCACGCCCGGTATCGCCATTGCAAAGTCCTTTGCGGTTGAAGTTATGCTGACCGCTGTCTTTGTTTTCGCAATCCTCGGCGTTACCTCCAAGCCCGAATTCAGCAAAGTCGCAGGTCTCGTGATCGGCTTCACCCTGACGCTGGTACATATCCTCGGCATTGCTCTGACCGGCACTTCGGTCAACCCTGCTCGCAGCTTCGGTCCGGCTCTGTTTGCCGGCGGCGATGCTCTTGCAAACGTTTGGGTATTCATCCTTGCTCCGCTGGTCGGCGGCGTTCTCGCTGCTCTGGCACATCGCGTGCTCAACGGCAAAAAGGAAAACTGATTCACGTTTTTTGAAACCGGCTCTATTGAAAGAGCCGGTTTTATTTTTAACTCAAATTCAATATTTTCTGAATATCCTGTTTGGAGTGAAATCCTCGAATTCGCTGCACGACCTCTCCGTTATTCAGTAAAATCAATGTCGGAACGCTCAAAATACGGAATTGTTTTGCCAGTCCCTCCTGTTGGTCTACATTTACTTTGCAAAATTTGCAGCGGCTGTCAAATTGCTTTTCCAGCCCGTCAAATACCACTCCCATCGCCTTGCACGGACTGCAATCGTGTGAAAAAAAGTCAATCAGCACCGGTCTGTTTGCCATCTCTGCTTCCGTTCTGAAATTTTCATGCGTCAGCTCTGTCATTGTACCGCCCCTTTTCTTTGAAATCAGTATCAGTATTTGCAAAGACGGCACAAAATATAAAAAACCGCTCCCGATTTCGGAAACGGTTTACAGCTTGTCATTCCGAGGCTGACATAGTCAGCCGTGGGAATCTTTTCGGATCAGCTATGCGACGGTAAAATTGAAAGAGAAGGATTGCCACGGAAGCTGACGCTTCCTCGCAATGACAAGGACGGAGACATCTGTGGGGATAGGCAGTTCGCAATGACACCAAAAGATAACGTCCTGTTTTTGACGCTCTCGGGCGTTTAGCCGGAATAAAAAACCGCTCCCGTTTCCGGAAGCGGTTATATCCTGAATTACAGGGCCTTCTTTGCAGTATCGACCAGAGCTGCGAATGCAGCGCTGTCGTTGATAGCCAGCTCGGACAGGCTCTTGCGGTTCATTTCGATGCCGGACTTCTTCAGACCGTTCATGAAACGAGAGTAGTTCATATCATAGGGCTTTACAGCAGCGGAGATACGAGCGATCCACAGACGGCGGAAATCGCGCTTCTTCTGCTTACGGCCGATATATGCATAAACGCCGGACTTCTTGACGGCCTGCTTCGCCATCTTGAAGTGAGTGGACTTGGAACCCCAGTAGGACTTCGCAAGCTTCAGGACCTTATTTCTTCTCTTGCGCGTCATCATTGCGCCTTTAATTCTTGCCATTTCTGTATCCTCCTATCCGATTATTTGTACGGAATCATCTTTTTGATGGCTTCCGTATTGGTGACATCAGCGTAAGTCGTGCTTCTCAGACGACGACCGCGCTTGGTGTCCTTCTTGGTGAGGATATGGCTCTTGAAAGCGTGTGCTCTCTTGACCTTACCGGTCTTAGTGAGATTGAATCTCTTCTTTGCACCACTGTGAGTTTTCAGTTTCGGCATGGTAGTTCTCCTTTGTAATTATTTTGCACTTTTCGGCGACAGGAAAATCGACATATGTCTGCCGTCGAGCTTGGGTTTCTTATCCAGATTTGCAGTTTCGGCGCAGCCATCGCTGAATCGAATCAAAAGCTCTTCACCGATTTCGGTATGTGCCATCTCACGGCCACGGAAGCGGACAGTGACCTTAACGCGGTTGCCGTCCTTCAGGAACTTCATCGCGCTGCGCATTTTGGTATTCAGGTCATTTGTGTCGATACCGGGAGACATACGAATCTCCTTGATCTCAACAACATGCTGATTTTTCTTTGCTTCCTTTTCCTTCTTGAGCTGGTCGAAGCGGAATTTACCGTAGTCCATGATCTTACAGACCGGAGGAACTGCGTTGGGAGAGATTTTAACAAGATCGAGCTCCTGCTCCTCTGCCATTGCCAATGCTTCTTCGGATGTAACGATACCGACCATAGCGCCGTCAGCGCCGATCAGACGGACTTCCTTATCGCGGATTTCTTCGTTGAGCTGATGATCTAATTTGCCGATGGTAAAGCACCTCCATTACACGACAAAAAAATGCGGATGCCAACAGCACCCGCAACCGAAAACGCATATTTTATGCGCAATTTTCGATATTCAACCTCTTAGCTTTCGCTTGAGGTGAGGACGGGGC
>R26__coassemble_290_pt1 | contig 33327 bp, 30 predicted proteins | sample R26__metabat2_low_PE_037 | metagenome-assembled genome bin R26
GCGGAAAGGGTTTCCACGCCGACGCAGTTGGTCATCTCTGTTAAAATAACGCCCCGGCAGACACAGTTGACGCGGATACCGGAGGGACCGAGCTCTTTCGCCAATGCCTTTGTCATAGCAATTACGGCGCCCTTGCTGGCAGAATATGCAACCTCACATGAAGCGCCAACCTGTCCCCACATGGAAGAAAGCGTTAGAATGCAGCCGGACTGTTTTTGCAGCATCGAAGGTAAAACGGCTTTGACACAGCGGTAGACACCCCCGACATTTACAGAGAACAGATGCTCCCATTCCTCCTCGGAGATCTGCGAAATCAGACCGTAGTGGGCAATACCGGCATTGCAGATCAGAATATCAACGGGAGCAAGCTGACTGATTGCGGTATTTACAGCCTGCGCATCGGTCACATCGCAGCATACGGCATTTGCACCGGTTTCTGCACAAATCTGATTGGCGGCTTCGTGGCTTTTCTGATAAAAAAAGGTTACCTGATAGCCTGCAGCGCTAAAAGCGCGAACTGCAGCAGCACCAATGCCGCGGCTGCCGCCTGTGATCAGTACATGTTTCATGAATTTTTCTCCTCAGTGTTTGAAAACGCCCCTCCGCAGAGGGGCGTAGGATTATCGTTTTCTGGTTTTGGTTTTATGCTCATATTGCCGGCTTCCGGAAATACGGCTGTCGGAATCAGACATAAACTGTTTCAGCTTTTCCTCAAAGGTGAGCGGCGGCTTCGGAGCGGACGGACGCTCTGTTCGCTTTTTTTCCGAAACAGGACGCGCCGTTTCCTGCGCACGCTTGATGGAAAGACTGATTTTTCCGGAATCATCAATACCGATTACCTTTACACGGACAGCCTGCCCCGGCGCAAGGTGATCGTGAATATCGCTGACATAGTGATCGGAAACCTCTGAAATATGTACCATGCCGGTACGATTTTCCGGAAGCAGGATAAACGCACCGAATTTCGTAATTGATTTTACTTTTCCGTCAACAAGGGCTCCGACAGATAATTCCATATAAGCTATATTTCCTCCGATTACTTGCTTTTGTCAATATAAATCAGCTCGCCGTCGGCAACCAGATTGAGGCGTTCTCTTGCAATTTTCATGATGCCCTCGTCGGTGTTCATGGTATCGATTTTATTCTGTAGAGCAAGATTGGATTCCTGTAATCCGAGGACTTCGGCAGAAAGGTCATTGCTTTCTGATCTGAAAGAATCAATTTTCGGCTGAAGGGCGACGATGGTCACGATGGCGTAAATCACTACGGCCAGAATGATGAGCTTTGTAATGAGTGATGATTTGCGTTTCATCATGCGTTCCCTCCAATCGTTGGTTTTTCTGAGTAGTTTTTGCTCTTTTTATTGTAACCGATTTTTTTCGTGTTGAAAAGATGCTTTTTGAATTTTTTTCCAGCTTTTTCAGGACTTTTTTGGAATTTCTGCCGATAAACCGCAGAGGAAGGGTGAAAAACTGCCAGAATTTTGTAAAAATCAGGGCAAAGAAACGGCTGACAGTAAGAAAGTAGACTACCATTGCCAGAATGGTACCTAACAACATGAAGATGCGGTATTCACCGTTTCCGGCATAGAGAGCCAGCAAAAGATTGCCAAACAGAAAGGTGAGGGCAAACCAGAAATCGAGCAGGTGCTTCAGACAAGGCAGTACTCTGCGAAGACCGCGCAGAAAATCATAATGGATGCCATAGGCAAGTCCAACCAGGACAGACAGCAGAAACTGCAATGCCTGCAAAGACAGCGGAAGCTCCATTTAGCCGAACAGACGGTGCAGAAAACTGCCGCCCTTTTGCACTTCTTCATAGGTCAGGGAAAAAACAGTTCCGCTGACAGCAACCTGACCGCCGTCGATCGACAGGGTATGCAGATGCAGGTTTTCTCCGCGAACAATCAGCAAGCCCTGTGATGTATGAAGAACGACAGCATTTTCATCGAAGCTTTCCACTTCCTGTACGCCGGTAACGGACAGCTTTGCCCGGTTTTCAAGCCGCAATTCGTGCGGTAAGATATGGTTGATTTCATTGGCCATGCATATCCCTCCGCAAGTATATATACGAAGGGATGCGGAGAAATATTACTGAACTTCGTTCGGATTGTACATTTTTGCGTCCAACACCTCGGACAGCTCGATCAGAGCGTGATTGAACTCGCCGCCGTAATTATACTGAATCGGCTTGTTTCGCATCTGAATCGGCGTATTATCCAGCGATATGGAGAATGTAGCAACGGTTCCGGGATGTTCCGGATGATCGCTGACCGTCAGACTGCCGCCATGCAGGCGTGCGACCTCGCGGACGATAGGAAGACCGAAGCCGACACCGCGTCGGGAATCGCCGATGCGGAAATCATAAAACTGGCGGAACAGGGAAGCGGAGACAGCGGGGGAAATGCCGCAGCCGCTATCGCTCATGCTGATGAGAAACAGGGAATCCTGCTTTTCGGCTTTCAGGCTGATCGTTCCGCCCTTCGGTGTATAGGTGACTGCATTGGTAAGGAGATTATACAAGGCGCGTTCCAGCAGAAGCGGATCGACATCAGCACGGATGGCAGCTGTTAACGGCTCATAGGAAAGCTCAATTCCCACGGATGCAACCAGCGGCTTTGCCTGTAAAACGAACTCGTTGAGAAAACGGCTGAGGTCAATGGACTCTTTCTGCGCGGTTTTCAGACCGAGCAGAAGCTGGCTGCCGTCTGCCATCTGACCGCACAGACGCATAAAACGGTAGATCGTCTGATTGAGCTGCGATGCGGCATCGGAATTGCTGTACTGTTCGGGCAGCTGATCGAACAGAGAATCGGCTGCATTAACAATACTATGCAGCTGCTTCCGCAGAGAAACGGAGGCGCAGGAGATTGCATATGCGCCGGAATTCAGCTCATTTCCGCGCCGCGTGGTAACAAACAGATCATATTCGCCGCAGGGGAGAACCGTGGCTTCATATTCGCATCCCTGCAGGAAAACGGAAAGACTCAGATTACCGTTTCTGGACCAGTGGGAAAACAGAGAATCCTCTTTTTCCAATATGGAATATAACGCTGTTCCTTCCGCCAGCAGGGAAGCGGCAGCACTGTTGCGCCAGGTAACGATACCGTCTTTTTCAAAAAATGCCGGCTGCGCAAACAGCTCAAGAATTGTTTTTATCTGCAGATCCATCCGTCCCCCACCTCCTTTTTAGTATTGGAAGAAACAAACAGAATTTTCATGGAAATATCTGCAATGGCGAAACTTGTCGAATCTACCAATATAATAACTGATATTCAGCTGAAACGCAAGGTGGTTTCGAGGGAAATCAAAGGATTTCTTGAAAATTGCAGTTGTCGGATTTCGTGAAACATGATATAATAACAATTCGAATAAATAACTGCGGAGGCAAGGCATGCGAGATACAATTTTGGTAAAAGGTGCCAGAGAGAATAATCTTAAAAATGTTGATGTGGAAATTCCGCGCAACTCTCTGTGTGTTTTTACGGGGCTTTCCGGATCCGGAAAATCCTCGCTTGCTTTTGATACGATTTACGCAGAGGGACGCAGACGCTATGTTGAGTCGCTTTCTGCTTATGTAAGGCAGTTTTTGGGACAGATGGACAAACCGGATGTTGATCTGATCGAAGGTCTTTCTCCGGCAATCTCCATTGATCAGAAAACGACCTCCAAAAATCCTCGTTCTACGGTTGGAACGGTAACTGAAATCTATGACTATCTGCGTCTTCTCTGGGCGAGAGTCGGAACGCCGCACTGCCCGAAATGTGGGCGCGAAATCCGTCGCCAGAGTATTGACCAGATTGTCGATAAAGTTCTTTCCATGCCGGAAAACACCAGATTTCAGGTTTTGTCGCCGGTAATTCGCGGGAAAAAGGGCGAACATCTGAAGGTGTTTGAGGATGCCAGAAAGAGCGGCTTTGCCCGCGTTCGTGTCGATGGCAGTATCTATGACCTGAATGAAACCATCGAACCGGATAAGAACAAAAAGCATAAAATTGAGCTGGTCGTTGACCGCCTTGTTTTGCGCGGCGATATTACCCGCCGACTGACAGACAGCATTGAAACTGCGCTTTCTCATTCCGACGGACTGGTAATCATCCACGAGCCGGATACAGATGCCGAAACGCTGTTTTCCAGAAATTATGCCTGTGACGACTGCGGAATATCCATGCCGGAGCTTTCACCGCGTTTGTTTTCCTTTAACAATCCGCTGGGTGCCTGTCCGGAATGCTCCGGATTGGGCTTCCGTCTGAAGGTCGATCCTGCGCTGATCATTCCAGACCCGTCCCTGTCGATTTATGACGGCGGCATTCAGGCCAGCGGCTGGTGGAATATAAAGAATGACTCCATTGCGCGGATGTATTTCGAAGCGCTTGCGCTGAAATACCGTTTTGATCTGCACACGCCGATTGAACAGCTTTCTGAGGATGCAATGCAGGTAATCCTCTACGGCACAGACGGAGAAAAACTGCATCTGCACTATGAGCGCGGCAACGGGCGCGGCACGTTGGAGCAGGCGTTTGAAGGCATTATTCCGAATATCGAACGGCGCATTCGGGAAACGCAGTCGGATGCAATGCGGAAAGAGCTGGAGGAGTGCATGACAACAGCTCCCTGCCGGCATTGCGGCGGCGAACGGCTTTCGGATATTGCCAGGGCGGTTACGGTCGGAGGCTTGTCAATTACGCAGTTTTGCGATCTATCCGTAAAAAAAGAGTTGGAGTTTTTGGATGAGCTGCAGCTTGAAGGCGCCAATGCAGTGATTGCAGACCAGATTCTGAAAGAAATCCGTTCAAGACTGGGCTTTCTGCGCAGTGTCGGACTTCAATACCTGACGCTTTCCCGTTCTGCTGGAACGCTCTCCGGCGGCGAGGCGCAGCGAATTCGTCTGGCAACGCAGATCGGCTCATCACTCATGGGTGTGCTGTATATTCTTGACGAGCCGAGCATTGGCCTGCATCAGCGTGACAATGATAAGCTTCTTGAAACACTGCGGCATCTGCGCGATCTCGGCAATACGCTGATCGTGGTCGAGCATGACGAAGACACCATTCGTGCAGCGGACTATCTTGTCGATGTCGGTCCGGGCGCAGGAATTCATGGCGGTAAGGTCGTTGTGGAGGGCACCTTGGATGATGTCATTCGCTGCCCGGAAAGTATCACCGGACAGTATCTTTCCGGTGTAAAGAAAATACCTGTTCCGACCTCACGCCGCAGCGGTAACGGAAAATCGCTTGCAATTTTCGGCTGCAAAGAGAACAACCTTGCGGATATTGATGTTTCCATTCCGCTCGGAACATTTACCTGCGTAACAGGCGTATCCGGCTCCGGAAAATCCTCACTTGTCAATGAAATCATCGCCAAAAAGCTGTTAAGCACACTCAACCGGAGCAGAGTCCGTCCGGGAAAGTTTGAGCGGATAGAAGGCTTGGAGCATCTGGATAAGGTCATTGTAATCGACCAAAGTCCGATCGGTCGCTCGCCGCGATCCAATCCCGCAACCTATACCGGCTTGTTTGCTGATATTCGCGATCTGTTTGCTTCAACAGCTTCCGCAAAAGAGCGCGGATTCTCTTCCGGACGCTTCTCCTTCAATGTCAAAGGCGGACGCTGTGAAGCCTGCTCCGGTGACGGACTTGTGAAAATTGAAATGCATTTCCTGCCGGATGTGTATGTGCCCTGTGAGGTATGCCACGGAAAGCGATATAACAGGGAAACGCTGGAGGTCCTCTATCGCGGAAGGACAATTTCGGATGTGCTCGATATGACGGCGGATGAGGCGCTGGAGTTTTTTGAAAATCAGCCACGCCTGCGAAATAAAATATCCGCACTTGTGCAGGTCGGACTGGGATATATCAAGCTCGGACAGAGCTCTACGACACTTTCCGGCGGCGAAGCGCAGCGGGTCAAGCTTGCAACAGAGCTTTCCCGACCTGCAACAGGACGTACGCTGTATATTCTGGACGAGCCGACGACCGGCTTGCATATGTATGATGTGCATAAGCTTTTAGAGGTTTTGCAAAAGCTGACGGATGCAGGCAATACCGTGCTTGTCATTGAACACAACCTTGATGTGATAAAAACAGCAGATCATATTATTGATCTGGGACCCGAAGGCGGTGACGGCGGCGGCAGGATCGTAGCGGTCGGAACACCTGAGGAAATTGCAGCGTGCAAAGAGTCTTTTACCGGCAATTATCTGAAAAAGATGCTTTAAGGGGGAGACCTTATGAAGATGGATCAACTGAAAAATCGCTTTCTTAACCACAACCCTGATAGTATGTCGGAGGAAGAACTGCTTACATTACTTCTCGGAGTTTCCAGTAAGGAACCTGAAGAGCTGGTCCGAAAGATACGGGATCAATATCCGTCAATTGCTCAGTTAATGGAGGCGGATGAGAAGGATCTGGAGGCATTAGTCGGAAAAAAAGATGATAGCCTGTTGCTCCTGCGCCTTGTTCCGCAATTCCACCGGCGCTACTTCCTCGGCAGATGTCATACAGAAACAAGGCTGAAGGACAGTTTTGACTTTGGACATTATCTGCTGCCCTACTATTACGGCGCAAGGGACGAAATGGTCTATCTGATTTTACTTGACACCGTCGGAAAGGTGATAAACTGCCATATGGCCGGACACGGCAGCCTGAATTCTGTCAATGTGCCTGTCCGCCGTCTTGTACAGGATGCACTCGCGGCGAATGCGAGCGGCGTGGTGGTTGCGCACAACCATCCAAACGGTGTGGCAATCCCTTCCAAGGAGGATATTACTGCAACGGTATTTTTGCGTGATACATTAGAAGCACTGGAAATTACGCTGATTGACCATATCATTATTGCCGACGATGACTATATATCCCTTCGAGAGAGCGGATATCTGCGAAACTATTAGACAAAGCCGCGACAGAGCAAGATCATTTCTGCCGCGGCTTTATGATTTGTTCTCTTTCCGGATGAACACAATATGTCCGGCAGAATCTACAGTCATCAGAAGGACCTCCTGCGGAAGTGCCTTGCGTTCTCGCAGCTGCGTATCGAGCCATGCTTGATCATGTCCACTCACAGGAAGGTTGTTGCTTAAAACATTTCCGTCTGAAATCAGCGTTACAGGCAGTTCGGTCTCGGTGACGCTTTGCCCTGCATCTTTGGCTGTTGCCGGCAGATCTTTGGCAAACTGCAGCGTAGAAACCTGGCCGTTTGTTTCCAGAATTGCGAATTTCACGGTATTTAGGTCAAAAATGCCTTTTTCGCGCAGGTGCATTGTCAGTTCATCCAGGGTAATTCTGGTGCGTTTCAGATTTTTCTGACTGATTCTTCCGTTTTCAACTAAAATGACCGGCTTTCCGCAGAGTATCCGCCGCAGCCGAATGCTGCGAAGCGTCAGAAAAGAAAACAGAAGCTCTGCACCATAGACGAGGACAATGGGGATAACGCCGAATAAAATCGACATATCCAGATTCTCAATCGGGACAGTTGCAAGATTCGCTAACAGCATCATAACAACAAATTCTGAAGGCTCCATCTGACCGACCTGCCGTTTTCCGAGCAGACGCAGTGTAGCAACCAGAAGCAAATACAGGACAATGGTTCGAATTGCCGAAGAAAGCATACATATCCCTCCGTAGGATAGAATGTGCAGGGTGTAGCGTTTTATACAAATCGTTGAAATTGGCAAAAGTGTAGTTAATTTGTATAAATTTGCTGTCGCGGGCTTTTCATCCTTTGTGAATGCATATAAAATCCTGAAAAAAGCTTGAAATTGCACTGCTTTTCCTGTAAACTTGATTATTATTATATAAAAAACTGCCTTTGGGGGTTTTCATATGAAGGTTTCCGAGTATTTCGGCGAAAACGTATTTAATAAAGCGGTCATGCGAGAGCGTCTGCCGAAAGATGTTTTTGACGAGGTTTGCAGGGTTGAGCGCGATGGCGGTCAGATTTCCATGGCTGCGGCAGACATTGTAGCGAAGGCAATGATGGAGTGGGCGGTAGAAAAGGGCGCAACGCATTATACCCATTGGTTTTTGCCGCTGACCGGCGTTACCGCAGAAAAGCACGATTCCTTCCTCTCTGTTCCGGATGAGGACGGAAAAATGATTCTCAAGCTGACCGGAAAACAGCTCATCATGGGCGAGCCGGATGCATCCTCCTTCCCGACCGGCGGTTTGCGAGCAACCCACTATGCACGCGGATATACTGCGTGGGATATTACATCGCCGGCATTCGTTAAGGAGATGTCCTGCGGTACGATCCTTTGTATCCCCACGGTTTTTATCTCCTATACCGGTGAGGCACTGGACAATAAAACGCCGCTGCTTCGTTCTATGGAGGCGCTTTCTCAGCAGGCAATTCGAATTGTCCGTCTGTTCGGCGATACAAAAGCGAAAAAGGTGCTGCCTTCTGTCGGCGCAGAACAGGAATACTTTATTGTTGACCGTGAGAAGTACTTAAAGCGCCGCGACCTGATCTATACCGGAAGAACGCTGTTCGGCGCACCTGCTCCCAAAGGGCAGGAGCTGGAAGATCAGTACTTCGGCGTTATTCGTGAGCGTGTCGGCAGCTTTATGGCAGATTTGAATGTTGAGCTGTGGAAAATGGGCATTACCGCCACAACACAGCACAATGAGGTCGCGCCCGGACAGCATGAAAGTGCGCCGATTTATTCTACCTGCAATATTGCGGTCGATCAGAATCAGCTGACGATGGAGACCATGAAGCGTGTGGCAGGTCGGCACGGTCTTGTCTGTCTTCTGCACGAAAAGCCTTTTGCCGGCGTAAACGGCTCCGGCAAGCACAATAACTGGTCGATTTCCACCGATACCGGAGAAAATCTTTTGGATCCGGGAACAACGCCGAATGACAACCTGAAGTTCCTGCTGGTGCTTTCCTGCATTATCAAGGCAGTTGACCGCCATGCGGATTTGCTCAGAATGTCCACGGCTTGTGTCGGTAATGACAAGCGTTTGGGCGCTGATGAAGCACCTCCTGCCATTATTTCCATTTTCCTCGGCACGCAGCTTGAGGATGTGGTGGAGCAGATCGTTCGGGATGGCAAGGCGGCAACCTCAATCGTCGGTGAAAAGCTTGATACAGGCGTTTCAACGCTTCCTCTTATCAATAAAGACGCTGCTGACCGCAACCGTACATCACCCTTTGCCTTTACCGGAAACAAATTTGAATTCCGTATGGTCGGCTCGTCTGACTGCATTGCAAATTCCAACACGGTTATCAATACCATCGTTGCCGAGGCGTTCTGCGAGGCTGCGGATGCGCTTGAAAACAGCAAGGATTTTATCGCCGATGCCAACCGTCTGATTGCAGATAATCTGCGTGAGCATTGCCGCGTAATTTTCAACGGAAACGGTTACAGCGCAGAATGGGTCGAAGAAGCGAAAAAGCGGGGACTGCCGAATCTGCCGAGTATGGTGTCCTCCGTTCCCAGTCTGACAACGGAAAAATCCATTGACCTGTTCGGACGTTTTGGCGTCTATACCCGCGCGGAGCTGGAATCCAGAAGCGAAATCATGTATGAAACCTATGCTAAGGTTACCTGCATTGAAGCTAAGACGATGATCCATATGGCAAAGAAGCATTATATTCCTGCTGTTGTCCGTTATTTGGCGCGACTTGGCGATTCTGTCTGTAAAGTCCGTAATGCGTGCCCGCAGGCGTGTACGGCTGTTCAGGAAGAGCTTCTGATGCAGACCAGTAACTATCTCAGCAAGGCAAATGATGCACTGATGCACCTGGAATCCTGCGTGGAAAACAGCAATTCGCTTGAATGTATTGCTGAAATAGCCAATTACTGCTATGACAGCATTTCGCCTGCAATGCGTGCGCTGCGTGCGCCGATCGATCGTTTGGAGCTGATCGTGGATAAAGACATCTGGCCCGTTCCGACATACGGCGACCTGTTATTTGAGGTATAAAGAAAAAAGGAGCTGTTTTGGGCGGTGCTCTAAAGGACAGTCCTATGTGGGATACGGTGCAATCCGTTTGGGTTGCACCGTTTTCCTTTGTTTTACGCCACTTCCGTGGGGGTGTTTCGGATTTCTTCCATAGCGGCAATAATTTCTTCTTCGTCGGGAACGGTAACAATATCCACCGACCGAAAGTGAATTGTGATCGGAACGTGCTTCTTCCCGTCCTCACCCTTTACGCTGTTGAATATCTCAATTTTCTTAATGAGCGTATTTACAAGCGTTGGGGTGAGTTTTTGAATATCGGTACATTCACGGATATTTTCGAGAAACGCTTTCAGATCGACCGCATCCTGCTTCGCCGTCTGGATTTCGGCTTCTGTTTCCGATACGAATTTTGTAAGCTCCTTTTACGCATTTGAGCCAAGAACAATGGCTTTTGGCTCAGAAGAAGACAGACAGGTCGGAGAGGACGTTTTCGTCGTTCTCCGCCTGCTGTTCTTCTGTCAGTTCCGTATCCACCGTCATATATTCCGTAGGAGCCGGAGCTACAAAAGAAACTCCCGACAATTCTTCCCGAAATACCTGCCGGACATCATCGAGCGTAAAATCCCGGTCGCCGTTTTGGCGTTCCATAAATGAAATAACCGCCTCAACAATGAAGCGGTTACGGGATTTACCTTTCTCATTATTCAGTTCGGCAAGATACTCGGCGGCACGGCGTTCGGATTCATCGTCCAGATCAAAGCGCACGTTCAGTCGGTAATGATTGCTCATTGTCTCTCATCCGCTTTCAGTTGCAGCTCCGCCATATACTCATAGCCCTTTGCTGCGGCGCAGATATCGTCCACGAATTTCACACGGTCGGGGTTGCACTTATAAAAGTTCTTCACAAGACAACCGCCGCCTCCAGTGATATACAACGTCATGGTGCCTTCGTCATAGCCGTGTTCACGCAGACGGCGGAAAATGTCTTTCACATATTCCGTTGCCGTTGCCTTTATGATCTCCAGATCCTTCTCGTCAATATCCGCCGTACCGTTGATCAGCACTTCTTCGATAATGGAATCGTCGATATTCCGGTGCGTTTTCTGTGAGAACGCCTCCCGCACGGCGAGCGTGCACTGATAGGTTCCGAACTGCTCGGTGAACATCCGTCCTTGCTGCGGTACGCCGTTTATGATCGTCAGCGTGTTCATCGTGCCGTTGCCGACGTCTGCGACCATATTAACGCCTTTCAGCTTCGCCGCATATTCCGCAATGGCGGCGTATCCTTGCGGGTAGATATTCGCGCCGAGGATACGAATGCGGTATCTCACACGCTGAAAAGTGAAGGTCACATCGTTGTTTTTCGTCAGATACGCCGCAAACTCCGATTTCTGCCCATTCGTCCATGTCAGCGGCAGTCCTGCCGCAATAAACACGTCTGCGTCTGTTTTACCCACGCTGTGAAGCTCCATAGCAATGGCGGCGAGCGTTAAAACGTAGTAGTCCTCGTCGAGTTGCTTTTCGGGCGTGAACTCCTTGTGTCCTTCGCCGATAGTGTAATATCTGCCGTCGTACACGAGAAGATTATTCGTGAACAGCGGTTCCGCGTCGTGCTTCAATACGCCCGTCCTGAAAACGTGGTTAGCGGTCTTGATATTCCCGTAACCGTGGTCGATACCGATGATGGCTTTGTTCTTAAAATCCTTCATTCTTCATTCCTCCTTTTCGGAGCTCAATTCATTTTGTTCGATGATCTGCGCGTACAGCTTTCTCTCAGCCGGTAATACCGCGTGAAGAAAGTATTTGCAGTAAATACCGTAGAAAGAGATCATCTGTATGCGGGGGTGGCTGTCTCCGTCATCGAGTAAGAGACAGTTCCCGTCAGTGCAGTTGCAGCACTGATCGCGCGCCAGACGGCGGACCTTCCGCGCCTGCTTCGGGGTTATCCTGAGCATGTTTTTCCCTCCTTTCGCTCAAGATTTGCAAAAAAAGAACATTACACCCACCTTCGAAACAATTTGAGCCCGGGGGAAAGCTGGGTGCAATATTCATAAATGTATTTTTTATGTTTTCCTTCCTCTTTCTCTGATGAAAAACGTCTGCAAGTCACGTTGATTTTTGCAGCCGCCGTCAAAAAGGTGGGTGCAATATTCATAAATGTCGTTTTTCTCGTTTCGCCTTGAAAAATTCATAAAAATATGATATACTTCCCCTTGAATCGAGGTGAGCGCTACGAAAACCAAATACAAGATCTACGAACTCTCCGCCCGAGCGATCATCCGGAACGCGAAAAAAGACGATGACGGAGAATATCAATACCATCTGAAGGAAGAAGCGACGCGAAAGTGCATCGCCTTTTCGGCTCCCGAAACGCAGGACGACTGCGCCCTATTCTATCAAACGATGGCGGTACTCCATAAAGGAGAAGTCCGCACTGCCGGGATCGTGGAGGAGCTGAAGGACATCATCATATATATTGACTTCTCCAATATCTTCGACCGCAGAAGCAGTCAGAAGAAATACGTTGAGCGTATCGAAAAAGCGAAAGCGATGTTCCGCCCCGAGGGGATCTTTCTTGATCTCGGCAACGGCGGCGACAGATACGTCGCTTTTGAACGCTCGGCGAATATGAGCAGACACTCCCGGCTTTCTTTTATCCGCGAGGATTTTTACGAGCCGGTCAAAGAGCGCATCACGCTCGGTATGAGAATCGGCAAGTGCCAGCTTTCTAAGTTCTACGCTTACAACGGATTGATCATGACGGACGGCTTCCGGGTCAATGATATGACGATATGGGATGAAAAGAAGATCGTCATCATAGACAATCCAACGACGACCGTTCACGGCGCGAATTACATCACGGTCAAGGATGACGGCAGTGACAGACCGATGAGACGTTATGAACGCGTGGAGAAATACGGTGATCTCGACGTTATGGAGTTCGACGGCGAGGGACTGATCTCCCCCGAATACGCGGACTTCATCGATTACCTTTACTGTAAAAAGCATATCCATACGTCTTTTCAGATCCGTATGCCGTATATCAAGGGCGTGGTCCACGAAGTCGATTTCAAAGGCTTTCTCTCCGAGTTCGGCGTTACGGAGATTAAGGATATATGGGGCAACGTTCATAGCATCGCAGACGTTGCGATCATACTCACGAAAAGTATGTTCAAAGGCTTCGGCTGGATGACCGAGAACGGACTAACATGGGCGCAGTACCTTGAAAGGTGCAGGTATTACGATCATGCGCTGTATATCTCCGAAGTCGGACAGATCGACCCCGAGGCGTTCACACACATGAACTATCAGTTTCTCACCACGGCGGCGATACAGAGCGAAGAATTCCGCCCCGCCGACCTTCCGCTCGGTTGGACCTACAATCCGGAACAGGACGAGCGCGACTGGATCACAAAGCCGACCGAAATACAGTATTACCGCCTGGTCGCCGATGAACAGTTTCGTCTTTGGTATTTCATAAACAACGGAAAGCGTGAAAACGCGGGCGGTAAGGATAAAGCGTGGGCGGATATTCTCGGTAAGAATCCGAAATTCATAAATGAAAAAGCGTTTACAAAAGAGATGGAGGACCGCGCCGAGAGCGTTCTCAAGGATTACGCCATCGGCAGGCTCACCTCAGCCGGTGATACCAGATATTTGTCAGGCGATCTCATACGTTTCCTGCGTTATCTCGGCGGCGAAGCGCTTGAAGGCCGCGCCGGGCGCGAGCTTGTTCCAGAATATCTCGGCGAGGGAGAGTTTTACGCGCCGGGCGCCGCGTACCGCACGACCGAATACTATACGCTTCTCCGTAATCCGCATATCGCCCGGAACGAAGAAGCCGTCGCACGACCGATAGAGGAAGGATATTACCGCAAGAAGTATCTATCTCACCTCAATTACGTTATCATGGTCGCGTCGGACACGCTGATCCCCGAACGGCTCGGCGGCGCGGACTTCGACGGCGATAAGATCAAAACTATCGCCGATCCGCTGATGAACAGCTGCGTCGCGCGTAATTACAGAGGACTGCACTTCGACTATACGTCCGCGCAGATCCCGGTTTTGCATATCCCGTCCGCCACACCTCAAATAAGAGACGCGAACGACTGGAAAGCGCGCTTTGAAACGGTGCGTTCCACCTTTGACGAGCGTATAGGTCAGATCTGCAACGCTGCGTTCAACCGAAGTATCATCGCATACGACGAAAACTCCGATTCCAAGCTGCGAAAGCAGATGTCGGAGGAAACAGAAACGCTTGAGATTCTGACCGGACTTGAGATCGACTCCGCGAAAAGCGGCGTCAAGCCGGATATTGAAGAATACGTCGGCTTTTTCTCATTCGGAGTTCCGCGCAGTCCGTTTCTGACGTACAAAAACATTGTAAACAGCAAGGACGGGCGGGAATGGTACGAGCCGACCGTCAAGGAAAAACTCGACGCTTTCTTTGAAAATACCGATTGGGATTCGGTCAGCTCCAACGTGGAAAAACTGCCGTATTACGCCCGGATGCTTGAAAAGAAGACGCCGAAGTTGAAACCGAAGCCGGCAAAAGATTCGGAGTTGTTTTCCTTTGCAAAGAAAAGAGGCTGGGCTGACAAGCTCGATCCCAAAGACATAGAGCTTATGCGCGGTATTATCGCCGATTACAATGATGCGCTCCGGCGCATCCGCGTCAGTCGGATCAAGATCAAACAGATGACGCGCTGCGGCGATATCGAGCGTATCCTGTTCTCTCGCGCACAGGAGGAAGAATATACGACCGACGAGCTATACGGTGTGTTTCAGGAATCGAGCGCGGAGGAGATTCACGATATTCGCGCCGCGCTCAACCGTGAGAACTGGCATCTTCTGGACGAGGACGGACGTGAAGATTTCCTGTTGCGCTATCTTCCTTACAACAGGCACGAATACATCGATCTTTTCGCCGATTTCAGAAGCTTCGGTTTCCGTATCCTCTCGGATATCATCGCCGATCTTGACGATATGTACGATGCCGAAGAGAGAAAGAAAAACGCCGTCCGTACCGACACGGACAGCGAGCTTGTCAACGATATTATGAAGCACTATCTGAAAGGCAGAAGTAAAGACTACCGTGATCTCGCGGCGAGCCGGGCAAGGCTTTATCTGAACGAGCGCATCGATCCCGACACGGCGCTGAAATGCGCTGTTGCGCTCAAAAAGCGCGATTTTGCTATGGACGTGCTTCTCGACCGCATAGCGGATAACGCGGTAAAGGGGTGAGAGTATATGCTGAATGAAATAAAAGAATTCAAGGCGTACACGACCTTCCCGGAATACGTGATCAAAAGCAAACGGGACACCGGCTATCTCGGGCGTTTCACCTACGATATGCTCAAAAACTTCGACGCGCTGACTCGCGTCTTCACGATCCTTGCGAGAGGATATATGTGGGAGACGGACACTCCTGACATAGAGCACGCCGGGCGCGCGCTCAAAGCGTGGTGCAGTCTGCCGGACCGGGGCAAGCCGAAGAAGGATGAGCCGTGGAAAGACAAGACCTGCTTCCCGGAATTACACGCTGAATTCCCGGAGCTCGTCAATGAAGACGGCGAAGGCTGGTTTTACACGCACGTTCATAACGTCATCGAAGTCGTGCTCGACCATACTGACGGCGTTTATCCCACGTCCGTCGGCAGCGCGATCGTTCTCACAAAAGGCTTTGACGACGCATGGCGTGACAAGGTGATACAGTATCAGGCGTCCCTCTATTCCGTCAACACGAAGGGCTGGGTGCGGCGATTCGCGGATATCCTCGCCGAAGCGAAGGAAGAAGGACCGCTGAAAAACAAAGACTTTGAGTTGCCCGCCGAAACGGTACAGAAGCTGAAGGAAGCGTTGAACAACAAAAAACGGGAAAACGTGATCATAGAGCTTGCAAAGTATTACCTTGCCAACAAACAGGAAGATACCGATTGGGTGATCCTTCCCGTCGATAGCTTCAACGCCTATTTTGGCACGACCAGCTTTGACCGCAAGTGGCTGCCTGAGTTCCCGGAAAGTATCATTGAACGCGAGGATTACGCCGGACTGTGCAGGTACAGGATGTTCATATAATTTTTCGTTTCTTTTGAGTTTATAATCCGACTGTAGAATCAAAGCACTTAATAACGGAGGATGTCGCTATGTTTCATATTCTCGTGGTCGACGACGATAAAAACACTCGAAAATATATCAGCGCTGTGCTGGAAGCAGAAGGTTATACCGTTTCGGTTGCCGAAAACGGCGAGGAAGCGCTTGAAATGATGGACAAAGAGTTTATCGACCTCGTTGTACTTGACGTCATGATGCCGAAAATGGACGGGTACACCTTCACAAAAGAGCTGCGGGAAGCAGACAACAATCTGCCCGTGCTGATGGTTTCCGCCAAGCAACTCCCCGCAGACCGCCACAAGGGATTTCTTGTCGGTACAGACGACTATATCACAAAGCCCATTGACGAAACGGAGATGCTGCTCCGTATCAAGGCGCTGCTCCGCCGGGCGCAGATTGCAAATGAAAGAAAGATCGTGATCGGCGACGTGACACTGGATTACGACAGTCTCACCGTAACGCGAGGAAACGAAACGCAGGAACTGCCTCAGAAGGAATTTTTGCTCCTTTATAAGCTGCTCTCTTATCCAGGCAAGATCTTCACGCGCATACAACTGATGGATGAAATCTGGGGACAGGAGAGCGAAACCGGTTGGGAGACGGTGACCGTACACATCGGTCGGCTTCGCAGACGGTTTGACGGATGGAAAGAATTTGAGATCGAATCGGTGCGCGGACTCGGCTACAAGGCGGTGAAAAAAGTATGAGAAAACTCAATATAGAGGAGCATAAACAGCGGATATCCCTGTTGCTTCTGTGTTCCGGAATCTTTTTGATTTTTCTTTTGGTGACGACCGCGCTTGTGGGCTTGGTTGTATTTTTCTTGATCCATCGCGGTGTTTTGCAGCTGGGAGATACGACTTTGAGCGCCGGATCTCTTCTGTTAAGGCTGGTCTTGTGGAGTCTGGTCATCGGCGCCGTTCTGACTTTTCTTTCGCTCCGATTCCCCTTGAAGCCGATCAATAAAATACTCAACGCCATGAACCGCCTTGCCGCCGGCGACTATTCGGTGAGACTCGGATTCAAGGGCGCCTTCGCAAAACACCCCACTGTAGTGGAATTGACGAACAGTTTTAATCAAATGGCGTCGGAGCTGGAACAGACCGAAATGCTCCGATCGGACTTCATCAATAACTTTTCTCACGAATTCAAAACGCCCATTGTTTCGATCACCGGCTTTGCGAAGCTCCTCAAAAGAGGAACCTTGACAGAAGAACGCAAGATGGAATGCTTGAATATTATTGAGGAAGAGTCGCTGCGGCTTTCGCAGATGGCAACAAACGTCCTGAATCTGACCAAGGTGGAGAATCAGACCATCCTTACCGACGTGGACGAGTATAACCTTTCCGAGCAGATCCGCACCTGCGTACTGATGCTGGAGGGGAAATGGAGCAAAAAGCATATCGAGCTGTCCCTTCCCGAGAAAGAGTATTTCGTTGCCGCCAATGATGAACTGATGAAGCAGGTATGGATCAACCTGATCGACAACGCCATAAAATTCTCCCCCGATTTCGAAACTGTGGGAATCGACATCAGCAAAAAAAGCGGATCGCTTTCGGTCGCAGTTTCCAACGTCGGAGAAGAGATACCCGAAGACAAACGTGAAAAAATATTCAACAAGTTCTATCAAGCGGACGAGTCGCACGCCACCGAAGGAAACGGTGTGGGGTTAGCGGTTGTAAAAAGGATAGTAGATCTCCACGGCGGCAGCGTGAGTGTAGACTGCTCAGAAGGAAAAACAACGTTTACGGTTACCTTGCCTTGTAATTTATATAATTATGCTGATAATAAAAATGCAGATCGCTGAAATGAAGCGGTCTGCATTTTCCCTTTGCATGTTTCTTTTCAGTTTAGATACCGCTTGTAAAATCGTAGAAAAGGTCGAAAGGTGTCGAAGGCAATGGATGGCTGTGCAAGGATCGGACACGAACGCAGAAGCTCGGTTTATAAAAGTTCGCTGACCAAAAGTGAGAGGACTTGCAGACTTGCGTCTGTGATTGCAGGCGAGTTGCTGGTCTTTCTAACATTGATCATTCTCATTACAAAAAAAGAATACACGCATCTTGCCATGTGCATTGGGTCTTTTGCAATGGTGTGGCTTCCGATCATAATAGAGTTGCTGTTTTCCTGCAAAATGAATACGGCTATGTATATCTTCGGCGAGCTGTACGCTCTTTCTCCGCTGTTTGGAGAATGCTATAAACTCTATTATCTCACAAGCTGGTGGGATAAGCTGCTTCACACCTGCGGAGGGATCGTATTCGCCCTTTTCGGATTTTATCTTTTCCGTCTGCTCACGGGTGACAAAAAGCGGTTCGTTGCCGCCGCGATCTTCGCGCTCTGTTTTTCTGTTGCTTTATCGGTGCTTTGGGAATTCGTCGAATACGGTTGCGATACTATATTTGATATGGATATGCAGACTGACACCGTTGTCCACGAGATCCACTCCTATTTTCTGAGCGATGAACCCGGCGTCAGAGGGCACCTGTCGGAGATACGCGAAGTCACTGTCGACGGCACTGCTCTTCCCGCAGACGGATATATCGATATTGGTCTGCACGATACGATGCAGGATATGATGGTGGAAACGTTCGGCGCTTTGATCGTTTTGCTGTACGTCCTGCTGGATCGGGGACGGCATTCGCCCTTTACACATTTGAAAAATGATAAAACGGGAGTGATGGGATGAAAGACAGTGAACGTTTTCCTGTTCCGAAGGAAGACCAGACGTTACTGAAAACCGTGCTCGGCGATGAGATGTTTGAAACGGCTATGCAGCAAGCCTACTCGTTTGCCAACGGTTTAAGAGGGACGATCAACGAAAAAGTATCTGAAAACAAGGAGGACTTCGTATGAACAGCAAAGAAAAAACCGTTGCAGTCGGAACGGGTTTATTAGCCGTGACTGTCGCGGCTGCGACAAGCGTATCGTATGTGATTACAAAAACTTTGGTAAAAGAGGCGCTGGATCGCGACGAGCCGAAGGTCATGCAGAAAGCAAAACGCCGCATCACCGGGACTTTCAAAGAAACCGAAACCTATGAGTCAGCTTTGCAATCGGCGGAGGCACTGGGAGCGAAAGAGCACGAGCGGGTGGAGATCGCAGGTCACGACGGAACAAAGCTGGTCGGACATTGGTTCTTCCGGGAAGACGCCGAACGTGTTCTGATCGCCATGCACGGCTGGCGCTCGACATGGGCGTGGGATTTCGGCGCGATCGCTGACTTCCTGTTTGAGAACAAATGCAGCGTCCTGTTTGCGGAACAGCGCGGTCAAGGCGAAAGCGGCGGCGGATTTATGGGGTTCGGAATGGTGGAACGGTATGACTGCCTGGACTGGATCAACTGGGTGAACGACAGAACCGGAAACACGCTGCCCGTCTATCTTATAGGTGTGTCTATGGGAGCGACAACCGTTCTGATGGCGTCCGGCCTGGATCTGCCGGAGAACGTTCACGGGATCATGGCAGATTGCGGTTTCACCTCCGCAAAGGCGATTTGGAAACACGTTTGCGAGGACAATATGCATCTTTCCTATAAAGTTCGTCAGAAGGTCATCGACGACCTTTGCCGCCAAAGGATAAAGTATTCTTCAGACGACTACTCCACGCTGGACGCGCTGAAGAACAATACACGGCCGGTATTATTTGTCCACGGGGCGGACGATACGTTTGTTCCCGTGACTATGACCTATGAAAACTATAAAGTCTGCCATGCTCCCAAAGAACTTCTGATCGTCCCCGGCGCCGATCACGGATTGAGCTATTTCGTTGAGCGGGAAAAGTACGAAGCGTCCGCAAAAGAGTTTTGGCGCAAATACGACGCAATGCCGTCTTAAACGTTTACAACTAAAAAAGCGAGGAGAAAACACCATGAGAAAAGTACAGATCATCACCGATTCCTGCTCCGATCTTACACCGGAACTGATGGAGCGCTATTCTATCGATTACGCTCAGATGAACACCGTCTATGAGGGTAAGACCTCCCCCGCCGATCTTTCCTGGACGGCGCAGGACGCACACAAATTCTATGATATTATGCGAAACGGCGGACGTATCACTACCACGCAGGTACCCGTAGAGGAATTCAACCGCGTTTTCCGCAAATACCTTGATCAGGATTGCGATATCGTTTACATCGGCTGTTCCCTCAAACAGTCGGGTTCGGTCAACACCGCGTCGGTGCTGGCGAAAAAACTGACGGAGGAATATCCGGGCTCGACGATCCGCTGTATCAACTCTCTGCGCGCCAGTATGGGTATAGGAATGCTTGCCATAGAGGCGGCGAAATTTGCCGAAAACGGTACCACGGCGGATGAAGTGGCGGATTATATCAACGGCAAGCTCAATCATTTGCATGAATTCTGCACGGCGCACACGCTCGATCATCTCAAACGTGCTGGGCGAGTCAAAGCGTCGTCGGCGTTTTTCGGAAATCTATTCGGCGTCAAACCGATCATAGTAGCGGACGCCGACGGCGAACAGGCGGCGTACAAAAAAGTAAAAGGACGCTCCGCCTCCCTTTCCGAGATCGTTTCGCTTCTGAAAGAGCATATACGCGACGCGGAAAACCAAACGGTCTATTTAGCCCATGCGGATTGCAGTCAGGATGAAGTCGAAAAGATAAAAGAAATGATTCGCCGCGAAATCCCCTGCAAAGAGATTTACGTAGGATATATCGGCCCGATCATCGGCGCATCCATCGGTCCGGACGCGGTCGCCGTGTTTGCGTTCGGTGATGAACAGACTTTCAGGATCGGAGAGAAATAACGTATGGAAAGTCAGTATATCGACGGGTTGCTTTTTACAAAGCTGATCCGCGCAGGCGCAGACAATCTAAGCGCTCACGCGGACGAGGTCAACGATCTCAACGTGTTCCCAATTCCTGACGGCGACACGGGAAGCAATATGCTGCTGACCATGCAGGGCGGCGCGGGTGTAACGCCCCACGAAAACGAGGGGATCGGTGCGGTCTCCCGCCGGGTGGCGGACGGCATGCTCCTTTCGGCAAGAGGCAATTCCGGCGTAATCCTGTCCCAGTTTTTCGATGGGATCGCCGCAGGGCTTGAAGGAAAAGAAACGGCGGATGCAAAGGACGTCGCCGACGCTTTCCGGCGCGGCGTCGAGCATGCTTACGCCGCCGTTATGGAGCCGGCGGAGGGCACGATCCTTACGGTCGTGCGCGAGGCGTCGGATTACGCGGCAAACCGTACTCACAAGGACGTGACCGGCTATCTTTCGGATTTTCTGTATCAGGCAGGTGAGACCCTTCGAATGACGCCGGAGTTGCTGCCTGTTCTGAAAAAAGCGGGTGTGGTGGATTCCGGCGGCGCAGGACTGATTTATATTATCGAGGGTGCGGTGGCTGCGCTGAACGGCGACACGCGGTCCGAAGGTGAAACGCATACGGCTACTGTTCAGGCGAATGAGCTTGACCTCGACCGGTTCAATGAAGACAGCGAGCTGACCTACGGCTACTGCACCGAGCTGCTTTTGCGGCTTCAAAGGGCGAAGACCGATCTTGAATTATTTGACGTCGACATCATAAAGAATTATTTGCAGTCGGTCGGAGACTCCATCGTCTGCTTTCGGACCGGCAGCATCGTCAAGATCCACGTACATACGAAAACGCCTTACAAGGTGCTGGAATTCTGCCAGCGGTACGGCGAATATCTGACGGTCAAGATCGAAAATATGTCGCTTCAGCATAACAATCTCCCCTCCGACAGCAAACTGGCGGACAAGCCGGAACGAAAAGCGTTTGCCGTCGTCGCCGTCGCTTCCGGCGAAGGGATCAAGCAGACCTTCCGGGAAATGGGGGCGGATTATATCGTCGAAGGCGGTCAGAGTATGAACCCGTCAGCCGACGATTTCATCGAAGCCTTCGGGCGCGTGAACGCGGACGTTATCTTTGTCCTGCCCAACAACGGCAACGTGATCCTGGCGGCAAAGCAGGCGGCGAAGCTGTATGCGGATTCCGACGTCCGCGTGATCGAGAGCCGTTCGATCGGCGATTGCTACGCCGTGCTGACTATGCTGGATACGAGCTCCGGCAATGCGGACGAAATTGAGCAGGAAATGACCGAAGCAATGAACGGCGTGGTGACCGCCTGTGTTTCCAAATGCATCCGTAACACGGAAATGGACGGCTTTTTGCTCCATGACGGACAGTATATCGGCTTTGTCGGCAAGGAGATCGTCTCCGCCGACAACGACCGTCGTGACACCGCCTGTATGCTTGCCGACCGGCTGGATTTTACCGATCACGAGATCTGCATCATCGTGCGCGGCGCCGATTCCGACGAAACGGAGGCAGAAGAGATTGCCTCCCATATCCGCAAAGCGCATCCGGAGCGCGAAGTGTTCGTTATAAACGGCGGACAGGAGATATACAGTTATATTCTGATCATCGAATAAGGGGGATTTGCCATGCGGATCGCCATATGGTTTATCGCCGCAGTGCTCGGTTGGTACGTCGGCGGGATGAACCTTGCCATCACGCTTTCAAAAGCGGTCTATCATGAGGATATCCGACATCGAGGAAGCGGAAATCCGGGATTTACTAATTTTAAGAGGATATACGGCAACAAGTATGCTTGGTTCGTATTCTCCTTCGATCTGTTCAAAGGCGCCCTCATGTGTCTTGCGTTCGGGCTGTGGTTTCGGTATCTCGGCTTTGACTTTCAGCTCGGAGCGGCATATACCGGGCTTTTCGTCATGCTCGGGCATTCGTTTCCCATGCAGTATAAATTCAAAGGCGGCAAGGGATTCCTCGTTCTTCTGTCAGAGTTGTTCGTTCTCGACTGGCTCGCGGGACTCATCGCGTTTGCCCTGATGACGATACTCCTTTTGACTACCAAATATATGTCTCTTGCTACCATGTGCGCGCTGACTGTCGGGACGATCTGCTTGTTTATTTTCAGGTGCAACATCCCGGCGGCGGTGATCTATGCGGTCTGCGTGCTGTTTATGGTGGTACGTCACAAGGAAAACATAAAACGGCTTGTAAAAGGAACGGAAAATGAGTTCCGTTTGGGAAGTAAGAAGTGATATGGAAGAAAATACGATCTATCAAGCCGGTATCGATATCGGCTCCACAACGGTAAAGCTTGTGATAACCGACGGCGGCGGTCGCATCCTTTTTGGAGAGTACCGCCGTCATCACGCGCATACGCAGCAGACGCTGGCTTCGCTTCTGAAAGAGGCGAAAGCGATAACTGGCGCCTGCTCTTTACGCGCTCATATCACCGGCTCCGGCTCTATCGGACTTTCAAAGGCGCTGGGCATCCCCTTTACGCAGGAGGTCGTTGCCGTGGCGGACGCCATAGCAAAATATTATCCGCAGACCGACGTCGCCATCGAACTTGGCGGCGAGGACGCCAAGATCATATATTTCAATGGTGGTCTTGACGAGCGGATGAACGGCGTCTGCGCAGGCGGCACCGGATCGTTCATCGACCAGATGGCGGCGCTTCTGCAGACCGACGCCGAAGGGTTGAACGAGGCGGCAAAAGATTATAAGCAGATCTACACTATCGCCGCACGCTGCGGCGTGTTTGCCAAGACCGACATTCAGCCGTTGATCAACGAGGGCGTACCGAAAGCAGATCTCGCCGCGTCGATCTTTCAGTCAGTCGTCAACCAGACGATCTCCGGGCTTGCCTGCGGAAAGCCGATTCGCGGCTGCGTCGCGTTTCTCGGAGGACCGCTTCACTATCTGTCCGAGCTGAAAGCGGCGTTTGTCAGAACGCTGAAGCTGACCGAAAACGAGATCGTCGATCCGGAAAACTCCCATCTGTTCGCCGCACTGGGCGCTTCCATGCAGGAGAGCGGCGAGCCGCTTCCAATCGACGGTTTGATAGAAAGACTGCAAAGCGGCGTGAAAATGGAGCTTGAAATCAAACGGCTCGAGCCCCTGTTTGCAAGCCGTGATGAGTATGAAGCGTTCCTCGCCCGCCACGGGAAGGCGACGGTGCAAAAGGGCGACCTTTCAAGCTACAAAGGAAACTGCTTCCTCGGGATCGACGCCGGCTCCACCACGACAAAGCTTGCGCTGATCGGCGAGGATGGCGAACTGCTCTATTCCACGTACGCGTCCAATCGCGGAGACCCTATCGAGGTCGCGCGGCAAGCCGTTCTGGGGGTCCTGTCCGCCATGCCGGAGGAGGCGCATATCGCTCGTTCCTGCTCGACCGGGTACGGAGAAGCGCTGATGAAAGCCGCCTTGCGCCTCGACGACGGCGAGGTAGAGACCGTCGCGCACGCCACTGCCGCCGCATTCTTCGATCCGCTGGTAGACTGCGTGCTGGACATCGGCGGGCAGGACATGAAGTGCATCCGGTTGAAGGATCGCGCGGTGGATACCGTCATCCTAAACGAAGCCTGCTCCTCCGGGTGCGGCTCTTTTATCGAAAACTTTGCCGCCTCGCTTGGGCTTTCGGCGGAACAATTTGCCGAAAAAGCGCTGTTTGCCGACTCTCCGATCGATCTCGGCACCCGCTGTACCGTGTTTATGAACTCCAACGTCAAGCAGGCGCAAAAAGAGGGCGCACCGGTCTCCGATATCTCGGCAGGGCTCGCCTATTCTGTTATAAAAAATGCGCTGTTCAAGGTCATAAAGCTCTCCGACGCAAAGCAGCTCGGAACACATATCGTCGTGCAGGGCGGCACGTTTTACAACAAAGCCGTACTTCGCGCTTTTGAAAAGATCGCCGGGACAGAAGTGATCTGCCCCGATATTTCCGGGATCATGGGTGCGTTCGGAGCGGCGCTGATCGCCAGAGAACATTATGACGGCACAAAGACGTCCATGCGTTCCTTTGAGGAAATCACCTCCCTCTCCTATCAGTCAAAGGCAGCAAGGTGCGGCGGCTGTGAAAACAACTGTATGCTTACCGTCAACACCTTTGACGACGGCGGCAGATTCATCAGCGGCAATCGCTGTGAAAAGAAAATATCCTCCGGCGCGGCAAAAACCAAAGGATACGATATGTTCGAATACAAGCGCCGCCGTATTTTCGGTTACGAACCGCTTGCCGAATCGGGCGCCCCGCGCGGCGTTATAGGGCTGCCGCGCGTGCTGAATATATATGAAAACTACCCCTATTGGGCGACCTTTTTCAAGGAGCTCGGCTTTAGGACCGTGCTTTCGCCGTTCTCTTCCCGGGCGATCTACGAAAAAGGAATGGATTCCATCCCGTCCGAATCGGAATGCTATCCCGCAAAGCTCTCACACGGACATGTTCAGTGGCTTTTTGAACAGGGCGTGAAAACCGTGTTCCACCCCTGCGTGTTTTACGAATATCAGGAGACTCCGGACGCCGACAACCATTACAACTGCCCGATGGTCGCGTCCTATGCGGAAAATTTGAAAAACAACGTGGAAGCGGTCACCTCCGGACAGATGCGTTATTTGCGCCCGTTCATCGCCTTCACGACCGAAAAAACGGCGGCGGACCGGCTTGTGAAATTCTGCAAGCAGGAGTGGAATATCCCTGCGCGGGAGGTAAGTGCCGCCGCGCATAAGGCGTGGCTGGAAATGCGCCGGGCAAAAGACGATATCCGCGAAGAGGGTACACGCGTTCTGAACGAAATGATAAACGCAAAACGGCGCGGAATCGTGCTTGCAGGTCGCCCCTATCACATCGACCCTGAGATCAACCACGGCATCCCGGAAATGATCGCATCTTACGGCTTTGACGTTTTTACCGAAGACTGTCTGCCTTACGATCTGATGGATCGGGAACGTCCGCTTCGGGTGGTCGACCAGTGGGTGTATCACTCTCGCCTTTACAACGCCGCCGAATTCGTCTGCTGGTGCGACGAGCTGGAGCTCGTTCAACTCTTTTCCTTCGGGTGCGGGCTGGACGCGGTGACGACCGATCAGGTGCAGGAGATACTCGAAAGATCAGGAAAGCTCTATACCGTGCTGAAGATCGACGAGGTAGGCAATCTCGGCGCGGCGCGCATCCGCATCCGCAGTCTGATCGCGGCGATGAACGAGCGGAGCAAGCGCCGCGTCTGCCCCAATCCTCAGCCGATCAAATACGAGCGCACGGAGTTTACAAAGCAAATGTTCGACGAAGGGTACACCATCCTCGCGCCGCAGATGAGTCCGATCCATTTCGACCTGCTCACGCCCATTTTCGAAAAATACGGCTATCACGTGGAAATGCTGAACAACGCTACGAAAAAGGCGGTGGATATCGGTCTGCAGTACGTCAACAACGACGCTTGCTATCCTTCAATCGTGATGACCGGGCAGATGATGGAAGCTGTGCTCTCCGGAAGGTACGACACAAACAAGGTCGCGCTTTTGATGACCCAAACCGGCGGCTGCTGCCGTGCGAGCAACTACATCGGGTTTATCCGGAGGGCGCTGACCAAAGCCGGGCTCTCCCACATCCCCGTCATATCGCTCAATGCAAACGGTATGGAAAAGAACGAGGGCTTTCACGTCACCGTCCCGATGCTTTTGCAGGGGCTGAGGGCGCTCGTACTGGGCGACGTCATGATGCGCTGCCTTTACCGCACCCGCCCATATGAAGAGGTTCCCGGCTCCGCCAATGCTCTGCGGGACAAATGGCAAAGGAACTGCATAGACGCTCTCGGCTCCGACAAGCCGAAGTATACGTATAAACAGCTTTGTCAGAGCATCGTAAAGGACTTTGATGAATTGCCGCTTGACGAAAACGTAAAAAAGCCCAAGGTCGGCGTCGTCGGGGAGATCCTTGTCAAGTATATGCCGCTCGCAAACAATCACCTTGTGGAGCTGCTCGAGCGCGAGGGTGCGGAAGCGGTGGTCCCGGATTTTATGGATTTTCTCGCCATGTTCGTTTATGACAAGGATTACAAGCATAAATATCTGGGGCGGGGTTTTATGCAGTCGGTGATCGCCAAGGTCGGTGTACCGGCGCTGGAAAAACTCAGAGCGCCCGCCGTTGAAGCGCTTAAAAATAGCAAGCGCTTTTCCGCGCCGCTTCGGATCGACAGGATCGCCGAGCCGGTCAAGCCCTTCCTTTCTCTCGGCAACCAGTACGGCGAAGGGTGGTTCCTGTGCGGCGAAATGGTAGAGCTTCTGAACGAGGGCATAAGCAACATCGTATGCATCCAGCCCTTTGCCTGCCTGCCCAATCACGTCATGGGCAAAGGCGTGATCAAAGCGCTGAAAGCAGCGTATCCGCAGGCAAACATTGCGGCGGTGGATTACGACCCCGGCGCAAGCGAGGTCAATCAGCTCAACAGAATAAAGCTGATGCTGTCGCAAGCCAAAAGCAGTGTAAACTGAAACGAAACTGAACCAGATTGTCCGGATTTCATTTAAAGTGGTGTGTTTCTTTTCAATTTAGAAAGGGATGTTAATCTTTTTGGGCAATTGAAAGGAGCACGATGCGCCTATCGTACATTACACCGATCTTCTCGCAAATATCAACGAAAGCATCCATCCGGAGGAACGGCAAAAATACGTTATGAACAACTGCGCGCCCTTTATGGCGGGCAATATGGTCGCTGAGGAAAACATACAGGCCGTTCTGGACACCCTTTCCGACTACGGCGTGACCAAGGAACAATACGACGAGTTCGGCTTTTCGGATTACGGCAACGTAAAGGACATCGCTATGGCGGCGATTGTTGATTACCGCGCTAACTTGGAATACAGGCTTGACAATATGAAGGACGGGCAGACCGTCGAATCCGTAAAGGAAGAACTCAAAGCGCAGGTCACAAACAGCCTGCTTGCCAGTCTGCCGCAGGAGGTCTCCGACGCACTTGATGAGATCGGGCAGATGGATATGTAAGGTATCCTTGGGTTGTTTTATGTATTTCACAGCGTTCCCGCCTCCTTTCACCCTAATTGTTGCGCAAAGCGGCGGAAAAGACGAATGTGCGGAATGTATTTATAAATAGAAAAATACCGGGACTACATTACTGTAATCTCGGTATTTCTTTTGCCCTGCGAATGCTCGGTTATCCTTGTTTCAGTAACTGTCCTTAAGAACACTCTGCTTTTTTGCAGCTCCTTTTTTATCGAAAAAAATACTGCAAAAACGGGAAAAGTATGCTATGATATATAAATGAGGTGATATTCATGGATGAAAATAAGGATTTATATTCCGAAAACGCTGATGTTGAGCAGACTGAAAAGGAACCGTTTGTACCGAGCCCGAAGTGGAAGCGCGTTTTTGCGTGGATCCTGTTCGGTATCGTGGCGATTGGTATTATTTTCTGGCTTTTGCACATTGCCTATCCTGATATGCGCTGGGTTACCGCAATCAAAAATATCAGGAGTTTTCTGTAATTCGTGAGAATATTAGGAATTGATCCCGGATATGCAACAACCGGGTTTGGACTGATCACCTCAGAACGCGGAAGGTATTCCTTGCTGCAATATGGTACGGTTACAACGCCTGCGGATCTGCCGTTTCCACAGCGGCTGAATATGCTTTTTGAGGATATGACGCGGCTGCTGGAGGTAACAAAACCGGAAGCGGTTGCCGTTGAAGAGTTGTTCTGGGGACACAATATCACGACCGGTATCGGCGTTTCGCACGGTCGCGGTGTGATTCTGCTTGCAATTGAGCGTGCAGGGGTACCTTTGTTTGAGTATACACCGATGCAGGTCAAGCAGTCGGTTGTGGGCTACGGAAAGGCTGAAAAGCGGCAGGTCATGGATATGACGCGGCGGCTGCTGAAAATGGATAAAATTCCGCGACCGGATGATGCTGCGGATGCCATTGCGATTGCACTGTGCCATGCACGAAGTGCTACCAGCCTGCTCGCGCAGAAAGGATAAAAGATGTTTTATTATATAAACGGTGAAGTGGCGATTTTGGAAGGCAATCTGGCGGTGATCGACTGCGGCGGCGTTGGATATGCCTGCCATACAACAGCCTATACGCTTTCCAGACTTCGTGTCGGACAGCAGGCGAAGCTGTATACTTATTGTAATATCCGTGAGGATGCTTTTGATATTTTCGGCTTTTCCAGTCGGGATGAGCTGCGTTGCTTCGAGCTGCTTCTGAGCGTGACGGGTGTCGGTCCGAAGGTCGCAATCGCAATTCTTTCCGCAACCTCTCCCGAACGGTTCACGCTTTCAATTCTGACACAGGATGAACGCTCACTGACTGCTGCGCCGGGTGTCGGTAAAAAGATGGCACAGCGGATAATTCTGGAGCTGAAGGATAAGATGGGAGCAGTTTCCGAGGTCGATCTTTCCACTCCGAGCGCTGCTGCAGCACCGACCGGCGGAAGCAATCTGGCGCTGGCGCAGGCAGCACTTGCAGAGCTTGGCTACAGCTCCGCAGAGATCGGAGCTGCGCTGAAGGGTGTGCAGGCGGAAGGAAAGAGTACAGAGGACATTGTAAAGCAATGCCTGCGTGCTATGGTTATGAGGTGAGCAGATGAGCATTGATTTTTCGCAGGAAATGGAATCGCCCATTGTGACAACAAGCTTTACATCCGGCGATGAGGGCGAATTTACGCTCCGCCCGAAGCATCTGTATGAATATAACGGACAGGAAAAAGTTAAAGAAAACCTGTCGGTATATATTGAAGCTGCCCGTCGGCGTAATGAACCGCTGGATCACGTTTTGCTTTACGGTCCTCCGGGACTCGGCAAGACGACACTTGCCGGCGTTATTGCGAACGAAATGGGAGTAAATATCCGCATTACCTCCGGCCCTGCTATTGAGAAAGCCGGAGATCTGGCGGCGCTTCTGACAAATCTTGCTGAGGGAGATATTCTCTTTATTGATGAAATTCACCGCCTGAATACGGCGGTTGAGGAAATTCTCTATCCGGCAATGGAGGATTTTGCGATTGATATTATCGTCGGCAAGGGTCCGTCTGCAAACTCCATCCGGTTGGATTTGCCGCGCTTTACGCTGATTGGCGCAACGACCCGTGCAGGTCAGCTTTCTGCACCGTTACGCGACAGATTTGGCGTCAGCTTCCGTTTGGAGCTTTATTCTCCGGAAGAGCTTTGCAGAATCATTACACGCTCCGCAACCCTTTTGGGCATGCAGATCGATCCTGACGGTGCTCTGGAATTGGCATCGCGCAGCCGCGGAACGCCCCGAATTGCAAACCGTATGCTCCGACGTGTCAGAGATTTTGCGCAGATCTATTATGACGGCGTTATTACAAAAGAAGCCGCTGACCATGCTTTGAGCAAATTGGAAGTTGATAAGCTGGGACTGGATGCCACTGACCGCAGAATGTTAAGCGCAATTATAAAGTATTATAATGGCGGACCGGTGGGCTTGGATACGCTTGCAGCGACGATCGGGGAGGAAGCGGTTACCCTTGAGGACGTCTATGAACCGTATCTTATGCAGATCGGATTCCTGACTCGTACGCCTCGAGGACGCTGTGTAACACAGCTTGCATACGATCATTTGCACATAAATAACGAAAATGACAGGCAGTTGACGCTTGGATAAATTTCGAAATGTCATATTACTGTATATAATTTTGGAGAAAATGACTAAATTTGTTTCGAAAAAATTCGCCATTGCGGAATATTTCGAAAATGTACAAATTTTGGCGTGATTTGCTTATTTTTTTCATTAACTATTGACAAAATCGTATGGAATGGTATAATAGGGAACAGACCGCAAAAGGCGTTTACGGCATAAGCCGTTCGCATATTATGAACCCTGTGTTACAACCATTACATTTTGGTAGAAAAGCGTCAGGGCAAATCACACTTTTCAAGAGAGGTAAATCCAAATGTACGAAGACAAGACTTTAGTTTGCAAAGAATGTGGCGCCGAGTTCGTGTTCACCGCCGGTGAGCAGGAATTCTATGCTGAGAGAGGCTTCCAGAATGAGCCGCAGCGCTGCAAGGCTTGCCGTGACGCTCGCAAGAATGCTGCTCGCAGCCCGAGAGAGTATTTCACTGCTGTTTGCGCTAACTGCGGCGGCGAAGCTCGCGTTCCGTTCGAGCCGAAGACCGATCGTCCCGTATACTGCAGCGAATGCTTCGCTAAGATGCGTGAGAACGGCTGATTTTTAGCAAAACATAAGGACACTCCTTTTCGGGAGTGTCCTTATCAGCGTGTCGAAAAACCCTTTTCGGCACGCTGACAGGCTGCCAAAAAGTTCGGAAGACAAGCAACTCACGCCCGTCGGCGTACATAGGTACGGTAGGGCGTGAGTTGCGCAGTAAGTCAAAATCCTTGTGAAACAAGCATTTTTAGGATCAAAATGTTTGAAAAAGTTCTCAATACGGAATGCCGTATAATTATCGCTTTATAGCAAAAAAGTTTATCTGATTTTGACGGTTACGGACTTTTTTGACAGTCTGATAAGGACACTCCTTTTCGGGAGTGTCCTTATTATATATTGAGAGAGGAAGGAATATTACAGATGAACGACTGTGCCGGATTCGCCCTTGACTGCTGCGCCGGCGTTTTCAAGAGAAGCGATAATAGCGGAGCCGCCTGCCTGTGCAAAGCTGATAGCAGCCTTGACCTTCGGCAGCATGGAGCCGGGAGCAAAGTGGCCTTCGCCGCAGTACTTTTCAGCTTCGGCAACAGTCATTTCGCTGAGGCTTTCCTGATTCGGCTTGCCCCAGTTGATGCAAACGCGGTCAACTGCAGTCAGGATAACAAGAGCGTCTGCCTTAACAAGCTCAGCCAGTTTAGCAGAAGCGAAATCCTTATCGATGACAGCCGGCGTGCCGTAGAGTTTGCCGTCTTTGCGGATAACGGGGATACCGCCGCCGCCGACAGTGATAACAACGCAGCCGCTGTTGATCAGAGCGTTAACGGTATTCTTTTCGATAACATCGATGGGCTTCGGGGAGGGAACGACCTGACGGTAGCCGCGGCCTGCATCCTCAACCATGGTGTAGCCCTTTTCTGCTGCGATCTTTTCTGCGGTTTCCTTATCATAGAAAGCGCCGATCGGCTTTGTGGGATTCTGGAAAGCGGGATCGTTTTCATCAACAAGAACCTGCGTAACGACAGTAGCGACTTCCTTCTTCATGCCGCGGGCAGCCAGCTCGTTGCCGATAGCGTTCTGAAGATGATAGCCGATATAGCCCTGGCTCATAGCGCCGCATTCCGGGAACGGCATATCGGATTTGATTGCCTTTGCTTCAGCAGCGGTGGACATGCCGAGGTTGATCATACCGACCTGCGGACCGTTGCCGTGTGCGATGATAACTTCGTTGCCCTGTTCGATCAGGTCAACAATGGGTTTTGCGGTTTCGGTGACAAGCTGGAGCTGCTCGTAAGGAGTATTGCCCAATGCGTTGCCGCCCAGTGCGATAACGATTCTTTTAGACATAATTTTTACCTCGTATTGTTGTTTGAGCGGAAGCGTTTGCTTCCGCTCAAAACATTTATTGGAATTTTGAATTAGAACATCTTGCGCTTGTTGTCTGCAGCGTCGAGTTCCATCAGAGCCTTGACAGGATCCTTAACCTGAGACATGAAGATCATAGCAGCGATGATGTACGGCTTGTAGGAAGCCTGCTTGTAAAGAGGAACAAGGTAGCGATCGAAAACGGAGTTGTCGACTTCGCCTTCCGGGCAGCTGAGGCCGGTGATGTCAGCGGGCAGGCAGTGCAGATACAGAGCCTTGCCGTCCTTCGTCAGCTTCATCATTTCTTCGGTGCAAGCCCAATCCTTATGCTCTGCGTTCTGAGCAAGCAGTCTCTTTTCGAGCTCGTCGATACCCTTCTGGTCGCCCTTGGAGTACAGAGCGGTGCGCTCTTCCATAGCCTTGAACGGAGCCCAGGACTTCGGATAAACGATGTCAGCATCCTTGAATGCTTCCTTCATGGAGTTGGTCTTGGTGAACTTGGAGCCGTACTTTTCGCAGTTCTTGCGAGCGACTTCTTCAACTTCCGGGAATACTTCGTATCCTTCCGGATGAGCCAGAGTGACGTCCATGCCGAAACGGGTGAACAGACCGATAACGCCCTGCGGGACGGACAGCGGCTTGCCGTAAGACGGGGAATATGCCCAAGTCATAGCAACCTTCTTGCCCTTCAGGTTCTCAACGCCGCCGAAGTAGTGGATGACATGAAGCATATCAGCCATGCACTGTGTCGGATGGTCGACGTCGCACTGCAGGTTTACGAGGGTCGGACGCTGCTCAAGGATGCCCTGACGGTAGCCGTCTTCCAGAGCGTCCATGAAGGTCTTCTGATATTCGTGACCCTGATGGATGTACATATCATCGCGGATACCGATGACGTCAGCCATGAAGGAGACCATGTTAGCGGTTTCACGGACGGTTTCGCCGTGAGCGATCTGGGACTTCTTCTCATCGAGAACCTGCTCTTCAAGACCGAGGAGGTT
>R26__coassemble_308_pt1 | contig 32043 bp, 28 predicted proteins | sample R26__metabat2_low_PE_037 | metagenome-assembled genome bin R26
TCGTGTCTTTTTGTGCCTTGACGCGCAGCGGAAAGGTATGGTCATAAACATGAAAAAATTTTCTGTTCTTCTGATTGCCGCACTGCTGATTTCCATGCTCGCAGGCTGCTCCTTACAGCAGTCCATTCAGGGCATCTCGGAAAAAGCAGATAACCTGCCGATCCTCGAAATGGTTCAGCTGTTGGCTGACGGGGATGAAACTACTTTTCTGTCACGCTTTCACCCCTCCGTTTCCAAGAACGATGCGCACGATGGATTTGCCAGCATGGCAGACTATCTGCACGGTGTTACCCCGGTTTTAGTTGAATGCCTCGGCTCCAATTCCTATTCCGGCATCGGCGCCAACGGAAAGTACAGTTCCGTTTCCGCAAGCTATCTTGTCACCTTTGAAATGGGCAGCGTTCTGATTGATGCTGAATATATTGAGAACACGGAAGGCTCCGGATTTACACAGTTCCTCTGCAAATTCGGCATTGCACAGTAATTTTCCCTTTTCCGAAAAGGAGTTTTCTCATGTTTCAACTGTCTTTCCAATTTGAAAACGGTGATGCGCCGATCACTGCCGTGATTTCGTCCGAAGAAACTCTTTTGGATGCGGCACGGCGGCTGGGAATTGCGATTGATGCGCCCTGCTCGGGAAACGGCACATGCGGAAAATGCCGCGTGAAGCTGCTTTCCGGCGAAGTCAGGAGCGTGCAAAGCAGCCATATCAGCGCCGAAGCTAATGCTGGCGGCTGGCATTTGGCGTGCTGCTGCAAGGCGGCATCGGACCTTGAAATTCTCGTTCCTGCCACCGCCTCCGCTTTCCGCACGAACATCAAAACCGCTGACCTTTCCGGCGGCAGAGAATTACAGATTTTTTCCGACCTGCAGGACGGTCTGCGATGCGCCGGGATTTCGATGGAAAACCGTTTCCGCACCGTTCCTGTCACACTTGCAGCGCCATCGTTGGACGACACGATGCCCGACAACGAGCGGCTGGAGCGTGCGCTTTCGCAAACACTCGGCGGAAAGCAGATTGCATTGAGCATCCATGCGCTGCGCTCTCTTCCCGATACGCTGCGAAGCTCCAATTTCAGCATTGCCGCGATCGGTGAGGATACGGAGCAGGTCTTTACTGTTTTCGATGTCCGTCCGGCAGAGGACAGCGCACCTCTGTGCGCCCTTGCCGTGGATGTCGGAACGACCACCGTTTCCGCCGTCCTTCTGGATTTGGAGCGTGGAAAACTCCTTGCCAAAGCCTCCTGCGGCAATGCACAGCTCCGCTACGGTGCGGACGTGATCAACCGCATCATTGAGCAGGGCAGGACCGGCGGCATTGAAAAGCTGCAAAAAGCAATTTTATCTGACACCTTAAATCCGCTGATAAACGCACTTTGCAAGCAGGCAGAAATCAAGCCTGCGCACATTCTGCGTGTGAGCATTGCCGCGAACACGACGATGAGTCATCTGCTTGTTGGCGTTCCGGCTGACCCCATCCGTACAGAACCTTATATTCCGGCATTTTTCCGTCTGGACGGTCTGCACGGACGCGACCTTGCCCTTTCCGTCCATCCCGATGCCGAAATCCGGATTGCTCCGAACATCGGCTCGTATGTGGGCGGCGATATTACCGCCGGCGTTTTTGCCGCACGGCTTTGGAACACGGAGGCGCTTTCCCTGTTCATTGACCTCGGCACAAACGGCGAAATCGTATTCGGAAATCGGGATTTCCTTGTTTCCTGTGCCTGTTCCGCCGGTCCTGCCTTTGAAGGCGGCGATATTTCCTGCGGTATGCGTGCAACCGACGGCGCAATTGAAAAGGTGAAAATCGACAGACAAACGCTTGTCCCGACATTGGACGTTCTCGGAAAGCAAAAGCCGCTCGGTCTTTGCGGAAGCGGCATTATCGACACCGTTGCCGAGCTGTTCCGCTGCGGCGCGATCAATGCACGCGGCTCCTTTATCCGGGAAAATGAGCGCATTGTACGCGATGCTTACGGCACGGGTCGCTACATTCTCGCGCTTCCGGAACAATCCGCGGACGGACGGGAAATTGCGCTGAGCGAGGTTGACATCATGAACTTCATCCGCGCAAAGGGTGCCGTCTATTCCGCCATTGACACGCTTCTGTCCGCAATGGATATGGATGAAAGCATGATAAAGTGCATTACCGTTGCCGGCGGAATCGGCAGCGGAATCAATATAAAAAACGCAGTTTCCATCGGTATGTTCCCGAATGTGCCGCAGGAGCTGTTCCACTACATCGGCAACGCCGCTCTCGCCGGAGCCTACGCAATCGCGCTTTCGGATGAGGCGGAGAAAAAAACCGCGCAGCTTGCGCAGAGCATGACCTATCTGGAGCTTTCTACCCATCCGGGTTATATGGATTCCTTTGTGGCCGCCTGTTTCCTGCCGCATACCGATGCAGCACGTTTTGAACAGTAAATTTTTACCCATCGGAGAGAGATATGCAATTCACAAATCAGAAAGAAGAAACTCCGCTTTCGTTCTATCAGGAACGCTTTGCTGCTGCTGACCCCAACGAAATTTCCAATCGGCTCGGTCTGCCCTTTGAAAACGGTGCGCTCATCGTACCGCTGCTCGGTACAACCTACCGCATTTCCCATCCGGACTGCATTTTCACCGCCGACTGTGACGATGCCCTCGGTGTTTCCGTTCCGGCAATGCAGGTTCTGTTGCTGCGGCTGGTGCTTCTCGGCAAGCCCGCACCGGAAACGAATGATTTTGTAACCTTCCGTGAGCTTCCCTGGGGCGAGGTGTATCAGAAAAGCTTTGCACAGCGTATCACCAACCGCGCTGCCTACATCTTCGGCGCAAGTCCGGGTATGTTCCGCATTGCCGCGCAGAAGCTGGGCGGACGACCGATCACACAGGGTGATGCCGGCTACGAATTTGACTTCACCGAAAACTATCGGATGCAGCTGATCATTCAGGCACCGGAAGGTGATGTGCCTGCCCACGCCCAAGTGCTGTATTCGGCAAATTTCCCCTTTGGATTTTCCGCGGACGATCGTCTGATCGCTGCTGAAACGCTGCTCTACTCCTTAAAGCATTTCTTTTAATTCTTTTGGAGGTACCCCATGGCTATCAATTTTGTAAACGGAAAATATACGGACGAATCCGGCAGAGTGATGCTCGATCCTACAGCTTACAAGGATTGGCAGATTGCAGAGGAAGCCGAAAAAACACTGCCGAGCGTTGATTTCTTCCGCGAAAAGCTCGGTCTGCTGCCCGATGAGATCATTCCGCACGGCAAAACGCCGAAGCTCGACTTCATCAAGATCATGAACCGTCTGAAGGACAAGCCCAACGGCAAGTTCATCGAAGTCACCGCCATTACGCCCACGCCGCTCGGTGAAGGCAAGTCCACCACCTCCCTCGGTCTGATTGAAGGTCTGGGCAAGCTGGGCAAGAATGTCGGCGGTTGTCTGCGTCAGCCCTCCGGCGGTCCGACAATGAACGTCAAGGGCACTGCTGCCGGCGGCGGCAATGCGCTTTTAATGCCGATGACCGAATTTTCTCTCGGTCTGACCGGCGATATTAACGACATTATGAACGCCCACAACCTCGCCATGGTCGCACTCAACGCCCGTATGCAGCACGAGCGCAACTATGACGATGCCACCCTTGCAAAGCGCGGCCTCAAGCGTCTGGACATCGACCCGAAGCGTGTGGAGATCGGCTGGGTGCTGGATTTCTGCGCACAAGGTCTGCGGAACATTATCATGGGCATCGGCGGCACGAAGGACGGCTATCTGATGGAATCCAGATGCTCCATCGCCGTCAGCTCCGAGCTGATGGCGATTCTGGCAGTCGCACGCGACCTGAAGGATCTGCGCGAGCGTATCGGCAAGATCGTTGTTGCCTATGACCGCAAGGGCAATCCCGTCACCACCGAGGATCTCGAGGTTGCCGGCGCAATGACCGCATGGATGCGCAACACCATCAATCCGACCATGTGCTACACCGTGGAGCATCAGCCGGTATTTATCCACGCAGGTCCGTTTGCAAACATCGCCATCGGTCAGTCCTCCGTCATCGGCGACCGTCTGGCGCTGAAGCTGTTTGACTACCATGTGACCGAATCCGGCTTCGCTGCCGATATCGGCTTTGAAAAATTCTGGAATGTCAAGACCCGTCTGTCCGGTCTGAAGCCGAATGTTTCCGTGCTGGTCGCAACCATCCGCGCTCTGAAAATGCACGGCGGCGGTCCGGCGGTCGTTCCCGGACGTCCCCTGCCTGCGGAATATACCGAGGAAAATCTGGAGCTGCTGGAAAAGGGCTGCGAAAACCTGTTCCATCATGTGAATGTCATCCGCAAGTCCGGCATTGTTCCGGTCGTCTGCATTAACCGGTTCTACACCGACACCGACGAAGAAATCGCCCTCATCCGCAGACTCTGCGCTGAAAACGGTGTGCGCTGCGCTCTGTCGAACCACTGGAGATACGGCGGCGAAGGCGCCATCGAGCTGGCAGAGGCCGTTCTCGATGCCTGTGAGGAAGAGCACGAAATTCAGTACCTCTATCCGCAGGAAATGCCGCTGCGTGAGCGTGTGGAAAAAATTGCGAAGGAAATCTACGGCGCGGACGGTGTCGATTGGGCGCCTCTTGCGCTGGAAAAGGCAAAGCGCTTTGAAAGCGACCCGAAATACGCCGATTACTGCACGATGATGGTCAAGACCCATCTTTCCCTCAGCCACGAGCCGTCATGGAAGGGCGTTCCGAAAAACTGGCGTCTGCCCATCCGCGACATTCTCGAATACGGCGGCGCAAAATTCCTCTGCCCGATGGCAGGCACCATCTCCATGATGCCCGGCACCGGCTCCGATCCGGCTTATCGCCGCATTGATGTTGACACCGAGACCGGCAAGGTTTCCGGTCTGTTCTGAAATACAGCTTGCTTCGGCGGCAAATCGCCGCCGGAGCTTTTCTATCGGAGGTTAAAAATGGCAAAGCAATTATCAGGTCGTCCGGTTGCCGAGGCGCTCGATCAGAAGTCCGCAAAATGCGCACAGGCACTGAAAAATTCCGGAATTACACCGACTTTGGCGATTCTCCGCATCGGCGAAAACCGCTCCGACCTTTCCTATGAAGCCGGCGTGATGCGCCGCGCGGAAATTGTCGGCGTGGACGTCAAAAAAACCGTTCTGCCGGAAACTGCAACAAAACAAGAAGTCCTTTCCGCCATCGATGCGCTCAATGCGGACAAATCAGTTCACGGCGTTCTGATGTTCCGTCCGCTGCCGAAGCATCTGAAGGCGGATACGGACGAAATCTGCAACCGCCTGCTGCCGGAAAAGGACATTGACTGCATGACCGGCCTTTCCGGTGCCGGTGTGTTTGAAGGTCGCCGCGAGCTCGGCTTTGCTCCATGCACACCTGCCGCGTGCATGGAAATTCTGGACTATTATAACATCGACTGCACCGGCAAAAATGCCGTGGTCATCGGCAGAAGTCTTGTTGTCGGCAAGCCTGCCGCTATGATGCTTTTGGATAAAAATGCCACCGTTACCGTCTGCCACACGAAAACCGCCGATCTGCCCTCTATCTGCCGCAGAGCAGACATTATCATCTCTGCCGCCGGCAGACTTCACAGTCTGACAAAGGACTTTGTTTCGCCCGAGCAGACCGTTCTGGATGTTTCCATCAACTGGGATGCAGACAAGCCCAATTCCAAGGGCGGTCTCGGCGCGATCGCAGGCGACGCGGTCTTTGCCGAGGTGGAGCCGATCGTCGGCGCGATCACACCCGTTCCCGGCGGTGTGGGTGCCGTTACGACCTCCGTGCTGCTTTCGCACGTGGTTACGGCTGCCAAACACGCCAATCCGCGCACCGGAAAGGAAGCAGAAGAATGAAACGTTTTTTATTGCTCACACTCTGCCTTGCAATGCTTGCCCTGCTTTTCGGCTGTGACGCACCTTCAAAGGCAGAAACAGAAGAAACTGCGCCGCCTACCGTACAGGAAATGACAGAAGAAACGACCGAAGAAACGCAGCCGGAAATTCCGTGGGAAAAGCCGGCGCTCGGAGAAGAAGTTACCCTGCTGTTTGACGAAACACTCGACAACGAGGATGGCGAAGCGCAGACCTATCAGGTGCCGCTGCTGAATTGCAGGGGCGGCGACAGCGAAATAGTCAATCAGGAAATCACCGATACATACACGCCGATCATGGAGCGTGTGCGCAGCGGAAAAGCCCGTGATATTACAGGGATTTCCTACAAGGTGGAGCGTTTCCGTATCTACACCGTTTCCCTGCTGATCTGCTGCAGCTATGCAGACGGCGGCAACAGCTACACCGCCTACACGCTTTCACTTAACTCCGGACATCTGATGAGCAGCCGTGACCTTCTGCAGGAGCTGAATATCAGCGAGGAAAGCTTTTTAGCCGAGGTCAAAACACGCGCCTGTGAGGTTTTTGAGGAGCTTCACGAGGATGACGAGCACGATGAAGCCTACCAGAAACAGCTCGATGCCTTCTGCAGCGACGAAAATATCAATCTTGATATGCCGATGCTGACCGATACCGGCGGACATTTGCTGCTGATTTCCCCCATCGGTGCAAACGGTCGGCAGGTAATGTTCTATCTGCAAAAGGAATTCGAAGAATAAGAAAAACCTGCAGGAAAACGCCCCGGTTTATGGGATACGTTCTCCTGCAGGATTTTTTCGCCTTATTCCGGCAGCTCCCGATACATTGCAGATGCATCGTCCTTGCGGACTGCCTCCGCAACTGCCAGCACTTCAACCGCGACTGTACGGCTGCCGAAGGCAATACGGATGACATCGCCCACCTTCACATCATACGATGCCTTTGCCGGACGGTCATTTACCGTGACGCGGGCGTTATCGCAGGCATCGTTTGCAACCGTGCGGCGCTTGATCAGGCGCGATACCTTCAGATATTTATCTAAGCGCATAGCTTCATCTCCTCTGATTCATCTGTGCCATTGCGAGTAAACCCGCACCCTACGGATTTCTTTCGTACCTTTCCTGTAGGGCAGGGGCTTGCTCCTGCCGCTTTTTCGTTCCTGCCATTCCCAAACTGATCCGGCAATGACAAAGAGAAAATTGCTTCCTGATGCAATGGATAAAAAAAGGGGCTGCCGTATGGCAACCCCTTTTCAGCAAATCTTATTTTGCAGCGTCCTTGAAAGCCTTGCCTGCCTTGAAGACGGGAACACGGCTTGCGGGGATCTCGATGGATTCCTTGGTCTTGGGGTTACGGCCAACGCGAGCCGGACGGCACTTCAGTTCAAAAGAGCCAAAGCCTACGAGCTGGACCTTGTCGCCCTTGACGACGGAAGCAGTAATGGTATCGACAGTAGCTGCCAGAGCCTTTTCTGCGTCCTTCTTGGAAATGCCAGCCTTAGCTGCGATTTCAGCAATCAGTTCAGTCTTGTTCATGATAATACCTCTTTCTTATAATTATTTTATTATTTCATACTCTTTGAAAAATTCGTCCGCGGCGGCTGCCGCAGATTGCCGATTTTTTCTCTGCCTATAAAATTTACCACAAATCCTTAAAATAAGCAAGTAAAAACTTAGAAAAATCAGTGAATTTTGAGAATTTTTGCTATTTTATCGCCCTTCGGGAGCAATGTGCAGTCATAATAGGTGATCGCCTTGAGCAAAATGACAAGTAACAGGTAAATGACCGCTGCGGCGGCAATCGCGCCGAGACAGCAAAGTACGATGCTGCCGATGAAGCCGGACAGCAGACGGTAGCTGCCGAATGCGACCACGCCCATGACGATCGCTGCGATTGCACTCTTCCAGACGGACTTGAAAATCTTCGGCGGATTATCCATAATGCGGCGCATTGTAAAGAGATTCAGCACCATGTAGACCAGGAAGCAGGCAAGCGTTCCGATCGGTGCGCCGAGAATACCGACTGCCGGATTGCCGACAAGGATGAAGTTGACGACGACCTTGACAATGCCGCCGATGAGCATATTGATCATCGGAAGCCACGGACGGTTATGCGCCTGCATGACGGCAGTCGTGACTGTGGTAATACCGTTGATCAGGACCGTCGGAGCAAGCAGCGCCAGAAGAATTGCCGCCATGGTATTGCGTTCATCACCGTAGCTGCCCAGAAGCGCCATGATCGGCTCGCTGAGTGTGAGCAGACCGATCATACACGGCATGGCGATCAGACCTGTCAGGCGCATGGAGGAATCCTGCACCATTGTTACATTCCGGTCATCCTTCTGCGTCAGATAGCCGGTGATTGCCGGAATAATTGCCGCTGTAATGCAGGGAAAAAATGCCGTAGGGAAATTGAAAATCGTCTGGCAAAGCGCGTAGACACCGCTCTGGTTTTCTACCGCAGTCTGCATGACCTCGCTCCATTGCAGCGTTCCGTCCTGCGCCGCCATCGTCATCATTCTGCCCATCCACGTCGTTGCGCCTGCCGCAGTTGCATCCGCAGCCTCTAACAGACGGCGCGTGACCATGATCTCGTCGATCAGATTGATGAGCTGCAGACCCGCTGCGCCAAGCGTGATCGGTACGGCGATAGCAAGCAGTTTTTTCGTTGTTTCGCCGCGGGAGAGCGCCGTTCCGCCGAGCGACGAAACACGCGAACGGTTGCGGCGGTACTTGATGATCACATACAGTGCGGAGCCTGCCGCACCGATGCTGATACCTGCGATGGATGCGCCGGAGGACAACGCAAGGTCTCCGGTGTATTTTTTGACCAGATAGGCAAATGCCAGACCTAACAGGAGCTTTCCGAGCGCCTCGATGACCTGACTGATCGCCGTCGGCGTCATATTGCCCTGTCCCTGGAAATAGCCGCGGCATGCCGATGCCACACAGATGCACAGCACCGCAGGTCCGAGTGCAAAGATGGAATACCACGAATTCGGCATGGACATGACATCGCTTGCCAGCCATTTCGGGAAAATCATCATCACGCCGGTTCCGAGGAAGCCGATCGTCAGATAGGCTGTCAGCGCCGTGGTGAAAATGCGCTGCATCTGCTTACCGTTGCCCTGTGCCTGCGCTTCGGAAACCATACGGCTCATGGCGACCGGAAGTCCCGTCGTCGAAACAACCAGAAGCACCGTATAGATCGCGTACGCCTTGTTGAAGTATGCAAAGCCCTGTGAATCAATGATCTGATTCAGCGGCAGCTTATAGAGCATACCGATGACCTTGACGATGATCGTCGAAAGGGACAGTATCGCCGCACCGGTCAGAAAGTTTTGTTTTTTGACTTTACCGTTTTCCAAGCTCAACCTTCCTTTTTGCCAAATAGTTTCGGCATTACATACTCTGCCAATTCACGGACAACTGCTTCCAGATCGATCGTCAGGTACTTCCCTGCCGAATAAAGGATTTTGCCGCGTACCATCGTCATGACAACATCATGTCCGCTGACGCAGTAGGCAAGATGGCTCATGACATTGTGGCAGGGCATCAGATGCGGCTGGGTGAAGTCCAAAAGAATGAGGTCTGCATCCATACCGAGCTTGATCATGCCGCATTCGTCCTCACGCCCCTGCGCTCTTGCGCCGCAGACCGTTGCCATCATCAGCGCCGCCTGTGCAGGAAGCGCCTTCGGATCTAAGGAGCGACCCTTCGCCATCAGCGTGGCAGCGCGCACCTCTTCAAACATATCCAGCGTGTTATTGGAAACATTGGAGTCTGTGCCGAGCGCAACATTCATGCCGGCTTTGACCATATCCTCGACCCTTGCACAGCCCGAAGCCAGCTTCAGGTTGGAGCAGGGATTATGGACAGTGGAAACCTTACGCTTTGCAAGCAGCTGCATATCCTCCGGCTCAAGCCAGACACAGTGCGCTGCGATTGCCGGCTTTGCATCCCAGACATGGTGGCAGTCCAGCACCTGTGCGGCGGTCAAGCCGTAACGCTCCCTGCAGGCTTCATGCTCCGCTTTCGTTTCCGAAAGATGCACGTGCATACCAATGCCCTCATTGATCGCATATTCGCTGACGGCATCCCACGCACGGTGGTCGGAGGTATACTCTGCATGGATGGAGGCATCGACACGGATGCGTCCGTTATCGTAGCCATGCCATTTATTTTTCAGCTCGACCATTTCCTTGCAGCGGACGTTGGTTTCAAAATCAAATTCCTCGCTCGGAAACAGCGTGATGGCACGCGACAGATTCGCCTTGATACCGGAATCCGCGACCGCCTGCGCTACATCGTCGCTGAAAAAGTACATATCGGACACGGAGGTCGTACCGAAGCGCAGACATTCCGCAATGGAAAGCAGCGTTCCTGCCTTTGCGCAGCGACCGTCCATTTTATCCTCTGTCGGGAAAATGTACTGCTCCAGCCACGTTTGCAGCTCCACATCGTCTGCATAGCCGCGCATGGGCGACATCGGAAGATGCGTATGGCAGTTGATAAGACCCGGCATCAGGACCATGCCCTCGCCGTTGATGATTTGCTGCGGCTGCTCCTCCGGCGCTTTGCGCGAAAGATAGCTGATTTTGCCATCCGTGACGCCGACAAACGCGGAAAACAGAACGCGCAGTTCCTCATCCATCGTCACAACCGTGACATTCGAAAATAGCGTATCCATTTCATATTCCTTTCTGTGCTGAATTACGGAAGCAGCGCAAACGCCTCGTCCTTCTGGCGAAGGACGTCTTCAATGCGTTCGATATACTGCTGGGGGAATTTCGGATTATGGAAGCGCTCCAGCTTCCCGTCCGGGAGGTTGATTTTCGTCATGCCGCCGCCGCCGAGAGAGATGATGCTGTGAAGCTCCTCCATCATGTAGATATTATACAGTCCTGCAAAGCCGGGCTTGCACCAGCCGACGTTTTCAAAGCTGCCGGACATATATTTCTGGCGGTAAAGATAATAGGGGGTATAGCCGTTTTCGCGCAGACGGTCCTCTGCATAGGAAAGCATCTGACCGACCTCCTCCGCCGTGGGCAGGTGGAAGCGCTCAAAATACAGGTCTGCGCCTTTTTTCAGCGCAAGCGTATGTACGGTGATATTGGTCGGGGCAAGCGATAGCACCTGCTCCAGGGAAGCTGCAAACGACTCCGGCGTATCTGACGGCAGACCGGCGATCAGATCCATATTGATGCCCTCAAAGCCTGCCTTGACTGCATCGCGGTATGCCTGCACCGTCTGCTTACTCGTATGCTTCCGCCCGATACATTCCAGAACGGAATCGTTCATCGTCTGCGGATTGATGCTCATGCGGTCACAGCCGCCGTCAAAAATTGCCTTTAATTTCGTCAGGCTGAGCGTGTCGGGACGTCCGCCCTCCACCGTATATTCTATCAGCTCTGTCAAGTCAAAATTCCCGGCAATTACATTCATCAGCCGCTGCATCTGCGCCGTGGAGAGTGTTGTCGGCGTTCCGCCGCCGATATAAATGGTGCGAACACGCTTGCCGGAAGCCTTGATGCGCTTGCCGACATGGATAATTTCGCGCTCCAACGCCTGCAAAAATTCCGGCAGGAGCTTGTGCAGCTTTTCCACACTCGCGCTGACAAAGCTGCAATAGCTGCATCTTGTCGGGCAGAACGGAATGCCGATATACAGAGAAATGTCGTTTTCCCGAAGCTGTTTAGAAGCCTCTACCGTGGCAAGTGAGCTTTCCGTGCAAAGTCTTGCGCGTTCAGGGCTGACATGGTAGACCTCTTTCAGCAGCCGCTGCGCACTTTTTTTGCTGCCGCCGGCAAGCAGATGCTTCGTTGTCAACTTGCTCGGGCGGACACCCGACAGGCTGCCCCACTGCGGCGCATCGCGCAGAAGCATGGCAGCGGCATAATATGCATTTTGAAGCAATCGGCGGCGCGAAGAAACATCCGCCTGCGCCGCTTTCATCCGGCGCTGCGCATAGCCCGTCCTGCCGCCGAGCGTGATTTTTGCGGAAGCAGTCAGATACACCTTGCCGACAGACAGTGCGGAAATTGCGCCGTCGCCCGAAAACGGAGCATCGGTCGGCTCCATCGGCTCTTCGGGGAAAAGTGCAAGCTGCAGCTGCTCCACCGCATATCGGTCCTCATGACCGCGTAAATATAGTTTCATGGGAGTATTCTCCTGATTTTTCGTCAGCGGAAATAGGGGTTGCACAAACGCTCCCGTTCAAGCGCAGTCGCTTCGCCGTGACCGGGACAGACTGTGAGATTTTCCGGAATTTTGCGCAGCTTTGCAAGACTTTCGCGCATCTGCGCCATGCTTCCTCCCGGCAGATCGGTCCTGCCGCAGGAGCCTGCAAACAGCGTATCGCCGGAAAACAGCACATCCTCACAGCGCAGGCAGACCGAGCCGGGCGTATGACCGGGCGTATGCAGGACGGAAAACGTCAGCTTTCCCACCTGTACCGTATCGCCGTCGTCATAGCTATCGGTAAAATACAGCTCGCTCGCTGTGATCTGCGGCGGCATTGTCTGCTCCGCCCTGTGCATCCACACGGGACACGCCGCTTCCCTTACAAGCGCCTTTACACCGCCGACATGGTCAAAATGACCGTGCGTCAGTAAAATCGCACCAATGTGCAAATGCTCTGCCTGCAAAACCGACAAAACCGTCATCGGCTCATAGCCGGGATCGATCACGGCAGTCACGCCGTTTTCATCGCTGACCAGATAGCAGTTCGTCTGGTATTCTCCGAGAGTCAGAGTGCGGATTTTCATAAGGCTCCTCCATTGCTACATCAGCTCGTCGGTATCGAGCAAAATGGTGACCGGTCCGTCATTTTCCGAAGCGACCAGCATATCCGCGCCGAACTGACCGTGCTGCGGCTCATGTCCGAGCGCACGGCATTCGTCTAAAAACTGCTCATACAGCGGTATGGCAATATCCGGAACTGCCGCGCCGGTAAAGCTCGGGCGCTTACCCTTTCTGCAATCGGCATACAGCGTAAACTGGCTGACAACCAGAACCTCGCCGCCGATGGCATCTAAATTCAGATTCATTTTATCGTTTTCGTCACAGAATATGCGCAGACCGAGTGCCTTCTGCGCAAGCCTTCTGCATTTTTCCGGCGTATCATCGGGCGCAACACCCAGAAGAATCAGAAATCCTCTGCCGATTTTCCCGACAGTTTCTCCGCCGATCTCCACCGATGCGCTCCTGACGCGCGTAAGCACCGCCCGCATCAGGAGTTACCTCTGCGCACATCGACCACGCCGTCGATCGCGTGTAATTTGTTGCGGATCGTTTCCAGCTCTGCAACATTTCTGACTTCAAAGGTCGCTATCGTTCTTGCCCTTCCTGCCGTCACTTCACGGGCGGAAATCTCCGAAACACGCACTCTGGCAGAGCTTAGCACCGTGGCAACATCCATCCAGACACCGTCACGGTCGATACAGTCGATTTCAAGGGTGGTCGAGAACGGTTTTTCCTCCGCAGCAGACCACGAAACCTTTACCCAGCGCGCCGCCATCTTTTCATCCGACAGATTGACATTTTTACAGTCCCTGCGATGGATGGAAACGCCGTAGCCCTTGGTAATAAAGCCGATGATATCATCGCCCGGTACCGGTGTACAGCAACGGGAAAATTTTATCATGCAGGAATCGATATCTTCCACAACAACGCCGGAATCCTTATGGCGGTTATTTTTATTTGCCTGTGCTTCCGCCGCCTTGAAGGCTTCCTTTTCCTTCTGCTGACGGTTTGCCTTCGTCAGATCCTCACGGATGCGCCCGAATGCCTTGACCGCCGTCAGACCGCCGTAGCCGATCGCCGCATACATATCGTCCAGCGTTTCGAACGACAGCTTTTTCAGAAGCGTGGGCAGAAGCTCCGCATCCTGTAAAACGGAGGGACTGATGCCTGCACGCCGCAGCTCACCTTCAAAGCTCGCCTTGCCGTGGATAACATTCTCTTCGCGCTTTTCCTTCTTGAACCACTGCTTGATTTTCGTACGCGCCTGATTGCTGTTGCAGATTTTCAGCCAGTCACGGCTGGGACCCTTGGCTGATTTGGAGGTCAGGATTTCCACAATGTCGCCGTTGACCAGCCGCTGATCGAAGCTGGCAATGCGGTTGTTGACCTTGGCGCCGATCATGGTATTGCCGACACCGCTGTGGATGGCATAGGCAAAATCGATCGGCGTGGAGCCTGCAGGCAGGGACATGACCTTGCCCTTCGGCGTAAAGACGAATACCTCGTCATCAAACATATCCACCTTGAGAGAATGGATATAGTCTTCTGCATCGTTTTCTTCCTGCTGGCTCTCCAGCAGACGGCGGACCCACTCAAAATCCTTCTCGTCGCCGCCCTCGATGCCTTCTTTATACTTCCAGTGCGCGGCAATGCCGTATTCCGCCGTTTCGTGCATTTCCCATGTACGGATCTGCACCTCGAAGGGAATGCCCTCCTGACCGATGACAGTCGTATGTAGGCTCTGATAGTAATTCGGCTTCGGCGTGGAGATATAATCCTTGAAGCGCCCCGGCACCAGATTGAACAGGTCATGGATATGACCGAGCACATTATAGCAGTCCGGAATCGTATCGACGATCACGCGGAAGGCATACAGATCGTACATTTCCTCGATCCGCTTATCCTGCGTCTTCATCTTGCGGTAGATGGAATAGACATGCTTGATACGTCCGTAGATCGACCCGTGGATGCCTACGGAGGACAGACGTGTGATGATCTTGCTCTGAATGGAGCGCATGAAGCGGTCTGCCTCTTCCTGATGCGCTTTCAGATAGCTCATGATATGGTTGTAGCCGTCCGGATCCAGATATTTTAAGCTGGTATCCTCCAGCTCCCACTTGATCTTCTGCATACCGAGACGGTGCGCCAGAGGTGCGTAAATATCCATCGTTTCACGCGATTTGGATATCTGCTTCTCCGGTGTCTGGTATTCCATGGTACGGGTATTGTGCAGTCGGTCGCAGATTTTGATCAGCACTACGCGGATGTCCTTGCTCATCGCCATGAACATCTTGCGCAGATTTTCCATCTGCTGCTCTTCCAGCGTGGAATACTGCACACGCGTCAGCTTGGTAACGCCCTCGACCAGGGAGGCTACGGTCGAACCGAACTGACGGGCAATTTCATCATAGGTGGAATCGGTATCCTCAATGCAGTCATGCAGAATTGCGCCGATGATGGCATCGGTATCCAGACCGATCTCGGCAACGATTTCCGCAACTGCCAGCGGATGGATAATATAGGGAGAGCCATCCTTGCGCTTCTGATCGCGGTGCTTATTGTCCGCATAGGCAACAGCGCGGTCAACCGCATCCATGTCCACCTGCGGGCAATGACTCGCAATCGCACGCTTCATGCTCTCATAATGTTCAGCAAAGGTTTCCATTTACTCACCTCGCAGAGAATGATACAGCTTACTGTTTCCAAGCGGATTTGGGGCACTGTGCGGAAGCAGCGTGATCTGAAGCTGCGTCCGTTCCCGCGCATATGTGACAAAGCCGAGCTCCTGCAATATCGCAAGGCAGCTGAGCGTACGCCGGATACTGTGGCGGTTTTCAGAATATTCCGCAATTCCGAGACACAGCTCCGTCAGCTCGCAGCGCATGGTCTTACCGTTCGGAACGTGCGCACACAGATATCGCCACACGTCCGTCACATCGCTGCGATCCGGCGCGATCATGGAAAGCTCCGCAGCCGTAAGCTGCTCATGCTCCATGTAACGGTCAAATAACGCCGCAGGATATACCTTCTGCAGTCCGATCAGACTGAGCTGAACGGTGCGTGCACCGCGGTACTCATTGATTTGCAGATGGAATGCCACATCGACACGGTCGCCGACGCTCAGCTTTTTCAGCAGATTTCCGGCGGAAAAATAGATCGCATTGAGGACCGTTCCGTCCAATGCTCTAAGGCGTAAACGCAGATGCTTGCCGCTGCCTACCGAGCCGATGCGCTCAATGACCGTTTCGCTCAGGCAGAATGTCGGCTTCGGGCAGCCGGTGCCGCACGGCTCAAGCTGCGAAAGTCCGTCCGCATTTTCCTCCGTCAGAAGATCCGCCGTTACCTCGCAATCAATTTCCAGTGCGGTTTTTGCCTCGCCTGAGGCGGAAAATTCGTCCGCACGCTGACAGACCCGGCGGCGGAATTCTTCAATGTTTTCACGCAGAATGGTGAAGCCTGCCGCCAGCTCATGTCCGCCGTAGCCCTCCAGCAGATCGGAAAGCTCCGTCAGAGAGGCAAACAGATTAAAGCCGCCGTAGGAACGGGACGATGCCTTGCCGCGCTCGCCGCTCATGCAGATCAGGAAGGTCGGGCGGCAGAATTCCTCGCTTAATCGCGATGCCACAAAGCCGACAACACCATGATGCCAGTATTCGCCGACAAGGACAATCGCGCTGTCATTGCCGTGTTTTCCGCGCAGATGACCGATCGCCTCGCGGTAGATTTCATATTCCGTGCTTTGCCGTTCCCGATTCAGGCGGCAGAGCGTTTGCGAAAGCGCATCCGCTTCCGTTTCATCCGTTGACAAAAACAGCTGCACCGCCAGCTCCGCGTGCTCCATGCGACCGGCTGCGTTGATGCGCGGCGCAAGCACATAGCCGATGGTCGAAGCGGTGATCGGCTGCGATTCACAGCCACACGCCTTAATAAGCGCACGGATGCCGATTCGCTTCGGCTCTTGAAGTGCCTGCAATCCCATTGTTACCAGCCGGCGGTTTTCTCCGCGCAGCGGCATGACGTCCGCAATCGTTCCCAAGCAGAACAGGTCACAGTAGCGGCGCGCCATTTCGTCCTGATCGCCGCTGAGCGCGGAGGCAAGCTTGAAGGCAATGCCGACACCGGACAGATCCGTATGCGGATAAGTGCGGTCCGGACGGTGCGGATCCACAACTGCCGCCGCATGGGGCAGTTCTTCCTTACATTCGTGATGGTCGGTGACTACAAGCGTGATTCCCATTTCGGCGCACAGCTCCGCTTCCTCCAGCGCAGTAATGCCGCAGTCTACCGTGATGATCGTCCGAACGCCCTCTACATAGAGCTGTTCGATCGCGCCGGCATTCAGACCGTAGCCCTCCTCCAGACGCCCGGGAATATGGGCGACACAGTCCGCGCCGACAGAAAGCAGATAGTCTGTCAGCAGGCAGGTCGCAGTAATGCCGTCTACATCGTAATCTCCGAATACGGCTATTTTTTCATTTCTATCCAGTGCCGCTCTTACCGCCGCGACTGCACGGTCCATTTCCTTCATCAAAAACGGATCGTCCGGCGGCGCAGTAATATCCAACAGCGCTGCCGCCTTTTCCGGCGTATCATACCCTCTGCCGCACAGCACGCGTGCCGTCAGCGGACTGTAGCCGGCTTCACACAGCCTTGCTACCGACTTTTCCTCCGGCACCGCGATCTTCCAAGTTCCGTACTTCACTCCAATACCATCCCATTTTATTTTTTCTTTTTATTATATCAAATATTTGCTTTGGGTACAATAGACGATGCGTAAAAAGTACGAGGCATTCATCCCGGTTTTTCTTTTTTTACCGAAAGAAGGTCTGTTTTTGAAAAAATTGCTGTCATTTTTCCTTGTAATCGCCCTGTTCGCCGGATTTTTACTTTGGGATAACCTTTCTATCTGCGCAAAAGAAGAACAGATTTCCCTGCCCTCTCTGCCGAAAAGCTTCGACGGTCTGCGTCTGGTGCAGATTTCCGACCTGCACGGTGCAAGCTTCGGCGAGGGCAATATCCATCTGCTCGATGCTGTAGAAAATGCAAAGCCCGATCTCATCTGCATTACCGGCGACCTCTTCGACGAAAAGACCGATCTTTCCGCCCTGCCGCCTTTTCTTTCTGCATTGTGCGCGCTTGCTCCGACCTACTATGTGACGGGAAATCATGAATGGCAGATAAAAAACCTGAAAGAAATATTATCCGAAATGCAAGCGCTGGGGGTGCAGGTGCTGCAGAATACTTACCACGTTCTGCACCGCGGCGGCGATAAAATCGTTCTTGCAGGCGTGGACGATCCCTGCGGTCCGCTGGAGCGAACAGGTCCGGACGAACTGGTGCGCCAAATCCGCACAGAGGAAGGCAGCGATGTGCCGATTATCATGCTCTCGCACCGCAACGATGAATTAGAGCTATGGTCTGATTTACAGGTTATGCTGGTGCTGTCCGGTCACTGCCACGGCGGTGTTGTCCGTCTGCCCGTGATCGGCGGCATTTTCGGCACACATCGGGAGCTGTTTCCCGAATATGATGCCGGCGTTTTTCGCAGAAACGGCACCGCCCTCTATGTCAGCCGCGGTCTCGGTTGGAGCAGCCTGCATTTTCGCCTGTTTAACCGTCCGCAGCTGTCCGTTCTGCGCTTACATTACCCAAATTCGTAAACAAATCGTAAATTCTTCTCTGCCCCACTTGTAAAAATGAAACAGGACATTATAATCAGTATCAGGTGATAATTATGTTCAGACGTTTTGGTGATTCCGTCCGCAAATTCATGTACGGACGTTACGGCTCCGATCAGCTTAATATCGTAATTCTGATAACGGCAATTGCAATCAGCCTGACCAATTCTTTGCTGTCGCTGATTTTCCGCAATTTCTTTGTCTACATCCGCATTATCAATCCCGTGCTGTATCTTCTGATGCTTGCTCTGCTCGGTCTCGGAATTTTTCGTATGCTTTCGCGCAACATCTATGCGCGGCAGAAGGAAAATCGCAAATTCCGCCAGCTTCTGACCTGCCTGAAGGATCGAAAAAACCGCTATTACCGCTGCCCGAAATGCAAGCAGATCGTCCGTGTTCCGCGCGGACGCGGCAAAATCAACATCACCTGCCCGAAATGCGGCGAACGGTTTATCCGGAAATCCTGAAATGATAAAACTGCGGCGATATGCCTTCCATCATATCGTCGCAGTTGTTATTTTATTCATCCGGCGGGAGATTGTCGCCGAAAATCGTGCGCCAGTAGTCTGTCTCCAAAATCCATTGCGATACAAGGAATTTGTCCGCGATCTTCTGATTATAATAGCGCACCATATCCTCCGAAAGCGGTTCGTCCGTAAAGCTCGTGACCGCTTCGTCCACGGAATAGAATGAGCCCTTTTCCGTCAGCCAGCTGCGGTCGGAGAAGATGATCAGCGGCTCTGCCTCGGAGAACATATCGTGACCCATATACAGGCGCGAATCAAAGTCCAGACCGAACAGATTTGACAGCGTGGGCAGCAGATCAAGCGAAGAACACGGACTGTCTACCGTCTCCGGCGTCATGCCCTCCTTGTAGATGATGCAGGCATTGCGGTAAAGCTCAAATCGCGGATCGATCTCATGCCCTGCAAGCTCGCTGATTTCCTCGTTCGTCAGACCGTAGGGATAATGGTCAGCCGTCAGAACAATTACGGTGTTTTCCAGAACGCCCGCTTCTTCCAATCGCTGCAGCAACAGCTCCAGCGCGCGGTCTAACTCGATCTGACAGGCAAGATAGCATTTGACTGCCTCGCTATAGGGCAGATCCTCTACCAGCTCCCGATTCTTCGCCGCCATGCAGTTGCCGTCAAAATTATACTCCAAATGCCCCGAAACCGTCATGTAATAGGTGCAGAACGGTTCTTGGTTTACATAATCCTGCGTGCTCAGGTCGATCATTTCCACATCGGATTCCGGCCACTGATCTGTCACGTCCAGACCTCTGCCGAGCGCCTTAAAGACATAGCCGAGATTCGGATGCGATTTATCGCGGTGATAATAGGTGGCGGTATGGTCATGGTACGCCTGTGCGCTGTAGCCAAGATGCTTTAACTGCTGCACCATCGTCAGCGGCATGGCGTTATACTGCGTATCGCTCATGCTCCATGTGCCGGATTTCGGTATCGTTCCGGTCAGGGCAACATATTCTCCGTCCGAGGTCGAAACGCCCCAGTAGGCGGTATAGAAATTCGTAAAATTGAAGCCCTGCGTCTGCAGCTTATAGAGTGTCGGGGTCAGCTCGGGGTCGATGGCAAGATAATAAAAGCCTTCGGCAGTGATCTGGATGAGGTTGCAGCCCTTGAAAATGCCGGTTTTTTCGTTTTTATTCGTCGGCGTACGCTCGCTGAAATAGCGGTCAAGCGCCGCCAGCGTTTCATCGGTTTCATTCTCCGCACGCGATGCAAAGTCAATATCCAGCACATTCGGGGAGGTGTCGATGACAGGCTCGGTCGGTACCGGCTCGGTTTCGATAGACTCGGTCTCGACGGTTTCTGCCTGTGTCGGAAGCTCCGGCTCAGACAGCTTTCCGCCGTCAAAGCCGAACAGCCAGCGATGCACATCCAGACGGAATGACGGAAGCAAGCCGATATGATATGCGCCCTGCTGCAGATCGTTCGTATCGTGATAGACATGGTAGGCGGAAACGGAGGATTCCATTCCGAACAGCGGCAGCATGGCAACGACACCGAAATGCACGCCGATTGCAAGCACAAAAGCAAGCGCACGGATATACCAATGCTCGATTTTCGGCGTATCAAAAATGCGTCCGAACACCGTCAGCATAATTGTCGGCAGCAGCAAAAGCAGCAGCGGTACCGCCTTGACCCAAAGCGCCTTCAGAATAATGCGCCAGAACTCCACGATCTGTCCGCCGTTGCCCATGGAATAGAGATTGAAAAAGCAATGGAATTTATAATAATAGATCGTCTGGGCAAAATAAAACAGGCACAGCGTGAATACGCAGATATGCTCGATGATCCGGTTGACACGCTTCGGAAATACGCTGCACAAAGCATAGACGATCAGCGCCGCAGCAAGCGAAAACAACGCCGCTGCGATCAGTCCGTCCGTCCAGAACGCTTTGTTCGTTGTAGCGCGGACAACACATTCACACCAGAATATATACAGCCACAAAATCGGCAGCAGCCATTCCCGCGCCAGATGCGTCTGACGGATGAAGGAGGCTTTTTTCCTTTCCGATTTTTTCATACAAGTCCTTCTTTCCCACAAAATCATCTTTTTTCAAAGAAACACTATTATACACAATTCGACAGCCTTTGTAAAGTAGAAAACAGCGCCCCCGATTCGGGAGCGCTCAGCGTGTCGAAAACCTTTTTTCGACACGCTGGTAGGCTGCCAAAAAGTTCGGAAGACAAGCAACTCGCGCCCGTCGGCGTACATAAGTACGGTAGGGCGCGAGTTGCGCAGTAAGTCAAAATCCTTGCAAAGCAAGCGTCTTTCAGACTGAATGGTTTGAAAAACTTAATATTTGCAAAAAGCAAAATCAGCGATTTGTGTTAAAAAATGTTTGACTGATTTTGACGGTTACGGACTTTTTGACAGTCTAACAGCGCCCCCGATTCGGGAGCGCTGTTTGTCTTCTGTAAGGAAATCAGACCGCGATGTCTTCAAAGTCCTCATCGAAAACTTCGTCCTTCTTTGCAGGCAGCAGAGCCTTGATGTCGTCCCAGAAATGGACGATTGCAAGTGCCATTGCGCCGAGGGTCACGACTGCACCGACGACGGTAAGGATAATTCTCAGAGTATTGTTCTTCATTTTTTTTACCTCCAAACTGTTTTGGATTACTTCCTACCTATAGTATACCGCGTTTTTCAAATTAAGCAAGTATTTTTTGCAGTATTTACACTCTCGTTACATAATCGGCTTTCCGCGGTGCTTTTTCTGCGTATTCTCCGGCTGCATAACCCAGAATACAATGTCCGACACCGATCCAGTCGCCTTCAATGCCCCATTTTTTCAGAAGCGCCTTGCCTTCGTCTGAGGCAAATTCTTCGCGTGCGCGGTGGATCCAGCACGATGCAACGCCGACAGACCATGCCGCATTGAGCAGGTTGCCCATAACCAAGGATGCATCTTCAAGTCCGGTAAACATATTGGCATCTGCCAGCACGATGCAGACGGTCGGTGCGCCGTAAAACGGATGCGCATCCGGCTTGCCCATGATCTGCGCATTCATTTTTTCCAGCTGCGCGATCGTTTCCGGATCCTGCACAACAACGATTTTCGGTGACTGACGACCCATGCCTGTCGGCGCGTAGGTGCCGGCACGCAGAATTGCCTGCAAATCCTCTTCCTTTACCTGCTGCGGCGCATAATTGCGGCAGCTGCAGCGCTGTTCCAGATTTTTCAGAACCTCGTTCATGTGTTTTTCCTCCTTCAAAGGTGTTAATAATATCCGTACATACCGCGGACAGACACCTCTCCGGTGCTGATCGCGGCGGTTTTGCCTGTATCATAGCGGACGATCAGACCGCCGTTTTCATCAATGCCCTCGGCAAACGCTTCGGTGCGTGTTTCGCCTGCGATCACCTGTATCCGCTTGCCCAGCGTGATACACGCAGATGCATATTCACGCATCCATGCTTCCTTCTGCGTCAGAAGCAATGCATCCATTTCCTGCAGGCGCACGATCAGCGCCGCCGCCAATTCATTGGGATCGACAGCCTTTCCGGTGATTTCCTGCAGCGAGGTCGCCATGCCCTGTACCTCCTGCGGAAGCTCTGCAAGCGCCGTATTGCAGTTGATTCCGATGCCGATAATGACACTTTGCAGCGCTCCCGAGCCTGCCTCCGTACTAAGCTCGGTCAAAATGCCGCAGAGCTTTTTCCCCTCGCAGACCAGATCGTTCGTCCATTTGATGCAGGCAGAAATCCTACAGCAATCAAATATGGCGCGCCGTACCGCAACTGCCGCCATCGGTGTCAGGTGCAGGAGCTGATCTGCAAAAACGTTCGGGCGAAGCAGCGCGGAAAGATAGACACCGCCGGGCGGCGATGCGAACTGTCTGCCCAGCCGTCCGCGACCTCCGGTCTGTCTGCCGGTCAGCAGCACCGTTCCGTGCGGCGCATCACAGCTTCGTTTCAGCGCATTGTTGGTAGAATCGACCTCCGGCAGCACCTGCACGCTCCAACCGCTTTCCGGCAGCAGGGAAAGAATCTGCTCCTGCGAAAGCTCCTGCCGCAAAAGACAGTAGCCGCGATTGGGTACGGCGTCGATCAGAAAGCCCTCTTTTTTCAGCGATGCAATGATTTTACACACCGCTACGCGGGAAATTCCCAACTCCTTGCCGAGCATCTCGCCGGACACATATTCGCCGCCGCGCAAAAGCTGCAGCACCTCCGCTTTTCGCATGGAATCCCCCCTTTTTCTTAATTGTAAACCTGTTTTTCAGAATTGTAAACCTTTTGCTTGCAATTTTTTGGCAGAGCGGTTATAATTCCTTTTAGATCGTTAACCAATCCCCCAAATTATTGTTAACAATTCAGGAGATGAGGACAAATTGCACTCTGAAAAGCTACGAAAAATGCTTCTGACGGCAATCTTTGCGGCGCTGACTGCCATCGGCGCTTTTATCCGCATACCGGTCGGCTTCAGCTCGTTCACCCTGCAGGTCTTTTTCACCTGCATGGCAGGCGTTCTGCTCGGACCGTATTGGGGCGCCGCCTCACAGCTTCTGTATGTTCTGCTCGGTCTGATCGGTATTCCGATTTTTACGGAGGGCGGCGGCATGATGTATCTGTTCAAGCCGACCTTCGGTTTTCTGCTCGGATTGATTCCGATGGCATTTTTGACAGGGTTTTTGACCGTCCGCCTGAAAAAGCTTCCGCTGTTCGGGCGAATCATTCTTTCCTGCCTTGCCGGTCTGGTTGCACTTTATGCCGTCGGACTACCTTATATGTATTGGATGCTCGGCGGTGCATGGAGTATCGGCAAAACGATCGTTTCCGGCTGCCTGATTTTCCTGCCGTTTGATTGCCTGAAAATTCTCTGCGTTACGCTGCTCGGCGCAAAACTTCTGCCGCTTCTGAATCGGCAGAAGGATTTCTCCTGAAATACTTGCTTTCTTGCGCGGAATATGATATTTTAGAGGGTGAAAGTACAGAAAACAGGAGCTTTTTTTCGTATGAAAATTGTCATTATCGGCGCAGGTAAAATCGGCATTACGCTGACAGATCAGCTTTTGCGCGAAGGACACGAAATTACGGTTGTCGATATCCGTCCGGATGCGCTCGATGAGGTCAGCACGCTCGATGTCATGACGGTCGAAGGAAACGGCATTACGCTCGACACCCAGAAAGAGGCCGGCGTTGCCGATGCTGACCTCGTTATTGCTGTCATGTCCACCGATGAGCAGAATCTGCTTGCCTGCCTGATTGCAAAAAAACTCGGCGTCGGCAACACCATTGCCCGTGTCCGCAATCCGGAATACGCCCCCGGTATTCACCTGATTCAGGATGATCTGCGTCTGGGAATGGCGCTAAATCCCGAGCTTGCCAGCGCTTCGGAAATTGCCCGAATTCTGCGTGCTCCCTCGTTTATCAAAATCGACACCTTCTCAAAGGGTCGCGTGGAGCTGCACAAAATGCAGCTTCCGAACAAAACGAAGCTCGACGGTATGCCGCTGACGGAGCTCGGCAAGCAGTATGCCGGTATTCTGATCTGCGCCGTTGAACGCGGCGAGCATGATGTATACATTCCCTCCGGCAACTTTATTCTGCAGGCAGGCGACCGCATCAGCTTCATCGCACAGCCGAAGGCCGCTGCAAAATTCGTTTCCCAGATCGGTATCAAGGCTGACCCCGTCAAGCGGATCATGCTCATCGGCGGCGGCAGAATTTCCTACTATCTTGCTAAGCAGATGCTGGAATTCGGCGCAAGCGTTAAAATAATCGAATCCAACGCTGAGGTCTGTGACTTCCTTGCAGAGCGCCTGCCGGATGCCTCCATTATCCACGGCGACGGCACCAACGAACGCCTGCTTGCCGAGGAAGGCATTGCCAAGATGGACGCCGTTGCATCTCTGACCGGTATCGACGAAGAAAATGTTTTGATGAGCCTGTACGCTCGCAGCGTGACAGATGCAAAAATCATCACGAAAATCAACCGCACGACCTTCTCCCACGTTATCAAGGCAATGGATCTGGGCAGTGTGTTCCATCCGCGCTACATCGCCGCTGACCACATTGTCCGCTATGTCCGCGCCATGCAGAATTCCCTCGGCTCGAATGTGGAAACGCTGTACAAAATCATCGGCAACAAGGCCGAAGCTCTGGAATTCCGCGCCACTGCGAAATCCTCCGTCTGCGGCAAGCCCCTGATGGAGCTGAAGCTGCTTCCGAATCTGCTCATCGGCGCGATCAACCGCGGCGGCAAGATCATGATCCCCGGCGGCCGCGATACGATCGAATCGGGCGACACCGTCATTGTTGTTACCACCGTGACCGGTCTGAACGACCTTGACGATATTCTGGACAAGCGGAGAGGCAAAGCATGAACTACCGAATGATTGTTTACCTGCTCGGCTATGTGCTGCTGCTGATCGGTGCGCTGCTCCTGCTCCCGATCATCGTTGCGCTGATTTATGACGATGGCGGTCTGCTCAGCCTGACGCTGACGGCTGTGATATGCGTTTTTCTCGGCAGTATGATGATGCTTTGCAAGCCGAAGCGCAACCGTACCGTGCATGCCCGTGACGGCTTCGTGATGGTCTCCCTTTCGTGGATCCTCATTTCCCTTCTCGGCGCGCTTCCGTTCTATCTGCACGGCTCCATTCCCTCTTATTTAGATGCGGTTTTTGAAACCGTTTCCGGCTTTACGACCACCGGCGCAAGTATTCTGCGCGATGTGGAGATCATTCCGCACGGACTGCTGTTCTGGCGCAGCTTTACCCATTGGCTCGGCGGCATGGGCGTTCTGGTCTTCATGCTGGCAATCGTTCCGATGTCCGGCGAAAGCATCTATCTGCTCAAGGCGGAATCCCCCGGTCCGTCCGTCAGCAAGATGGTGCCGAAAATGCGCACCTCCGCCATGATTCTCTACCTGATCTATTTCGCCATGACCATGCTGCAGATCCTTGCCTATCAGCTCGGCAACATCCTCGGTTGGGGCGATATTCCGTTCTTTGACAGCGTATGCCTCGCCTTCGGCAGTGCCGGTACCGGCGGCTTCGGTGTCAGAAATACCAGTCTGGCAGGCTATTCCGCCTATGTGCAGACCGGCACCACCGTCGGTATGATCATGTTCGGTGTCAACTTCTCGGTCTACTTTTTCCTGATTTGCCGGAAGTTTAAGCTGATTTGGAAAAACTCCGAGCTCAAATGCTATCTCGGCATCATTCTCTCCGCTGTCACGATCATTACGGCAAACCTGATGCTGACCGGTGGCTATTTTGACAAACTCGGCGATGCCATTCACCACGTTTTCTTCTCTGTCGGCTCCATTATCACAACGACCGGCTACGGTACGGAGGATTTCGCGCAGTGGCCGGAGCTGTCAAAAACAATTCTTCTGCTTCTGATGGTCGTCGGTGCCTGCGCAGGCTCGACCGGCGGCGGTATCAAGGTCAGCCGTCTGCTGATTCTGGTAAAGGCTGCCCGTGCAGAGCTGCGCCATCTGGTGCATCCGCATTCCGTTGAAGTAATGACGATGGACGGCAAGCGTGTCAGCCGTGATGTCATTCAGGGCACCACCGCCTTCCTGATTTTCTACATTCTGATCATTTTAGCTTCCGTATTCCTTGTTTCGCTTGACGGAAAGGGCACGGAAACAACGCTCAGCTCCGTTCTTGCAACGCTGAACAACATCGGTCCCGGCACCAGTGTCCTGATCGGTCCGAAAGGCAATTATGCCGATTTTTCCGCGCTTTCCAAGATCGTTCTGACATTCGATATGCTGCTCGGCAGATTGGAAATCTTCCCGCTGCTGGTTCTTCTGCGCCCCTCTACATGGAGAAAGCATTAAAAAATCCCCGACTGCGGAGAAAAATCGCAGTCGGGGATTGCTGTCATTCTGAGGAGCTATGCGACCGAAGAATCTTTCCGCTTTCGGCGCTGTGAAGATTCTTCGCTGTGCTCAGAATGACAATATGAGTCTTTTTATTTTACCAGGAGAACGGCTCCATCGTGCCTTCGTCAATGATCTTTACGTTGGTTACAGCAGGGAATCCATCAATATTATCGCTGACTGTATATGTACCGTAAAACAGCTTTGATACCAGTTCCTTATAGCTTTCTTTTGTGAAGCGAGCATTCCACTGCGTGGAATCCGGAAGCTGGACAAAGTTTACGGAAGGATCGTTTGCGGAAATCAGTCCGAGTGTTTCCACCTTTCCGCCATGCGCGTTCCAGTTGTTTTTGAGGATCAACTCATCGAGCATATACTTGACAGTCGCTCCCAAGCCCTTCATCGCAGAAGTCAGTGTCATTCCCTTTTCAGCGTATGCATCAATGAAAGCTGCCTGGTCAACATCCACGCCGATGACCTTGCCATGATACTTTTGGGCAGCTTCTGCTGCTGAAGTAAAGATTCCGCCGCCGCAGGCAAACACGACCTGCGTTCCCGAGGCATACCATTTTTCCATTTCGATTGTAATGTTTTCTGTTCCAAAGAAAGCATTGCCATAGATATAGCGTACTTCTGTCTTGATTCCGAGCTCCGCAGACGCCTGATTTACGCCCTGGATAAACCCGTAACCGTAGCGGACAACTGCAGGGACCGCCATGCCTCCGAGGAAACCCAGCTTGTCATAGCCGAGTTTTACGGCTGCATATCCTGCCATAAAGCCCCCGATTTCCTCCTGATATACCGCGCAAAAGACATTTTGCGGATAAACATAGGAGAAATCGTCTGCACATCCGGCTGCATCCTGCAAATCAAATTCGCTGACATCCAGCGCGATAAAATACACATCCGGATAGAACGGCGCTGTCTTTACAATGGCATCTGCAAAAACATATCCCGGCAAAAGCAGAACATTGTATCCCTCTGCAACCGCCTGATCAATTGCCTCAACCCTCGCCTCGGTCAGATCATCGGACGGCTTATAGTATGTAAAGTCTATATTGTTCTGTTTGCACCATTCAGCACCGGCTTTGTAGATCGCCTCATTGAAAGATTCATCATCAATGCTGGCGTAGTCCGTTATCAATGCCACCCGATATTCCGGCTTTGGGAAAGTGGACTTTGTTTCGATAAAACGCATGAGGATGGTTGCAACCTGCGCTCTTGTTGCATTTCCCTGCGGCACAAGCAGACCGCCCATGCCGGTAATCAGACCGTTGGCAACTGCCCAGCTATACGCTTTTACTGCCCAACTGCTGATCTTTTTATTATCAGAGAAAGCAGACAGATTGCCGCTGCCGCCGGTGCCGATCCCGTTTTTCATGCTGTAGCGGTAGAGAATCAGCGCCAGCTGTTCGCGTGTCACCTTGTCCTCCGGCGCAAATTTGCCGTTGCCGACACCGTTTACAATGTCATTTCTTGACGCCCATGCAACCGCTTTGGCATACCATGCATTCGACTTTACATCCGAAAAGTTTGCACTGCCGCCTGCCGGCTCGCCTTCAAAACGCCACAGCACCGTAACCAGCATTGCTCGCGTCATGGCTGTGTCCGGCTCAAAGGTCGTATCGCTCATGCCGCCAAAGAGCTTATTTGATACAGCATAGTCAACGGCTTCATGATACCATGCAGTCGGTTTTACATCATCAAACTTTGCGCTGGGACAGTCTGCATCACCGATGCAGTCAAATCCCTTTGCTGAGGCAGGCAGCAATATCTGCGGCAAAAGTGCGCAGACAATTGCTAAAATCAAAAAAGCGGACATAAATTTTTTCATTTTTCACAATCTCCTTTAATGTGATAGTTAATTATATCATGCGCACTTTTCTCTGTCAACTTTTTTACGGTTGCTGCGTCGGAAGCATTCCTGCGACCTCTGTTATAACGCCGATGATTTTGGAGCAGATGTTCTGATAGACCTTCTGCACGCCTTCATAATCGAGCATTCTGCAATAGCCGTTTGTCATTGCCTGTTCCTTCAGCGTCTGAACTGTAGAAGACAGCTTTTCAACCGCCGTAACATACTCGTCCACCCACGCTTTTGAACGGTCAGCTCCCTCGCAGTTGGCTTCCGCCTCCTGCAAAAGGGTCACCGCACTGTTGAAATACGCCTTTGCGCTCTTTTTATCGCTTGCATTCAGACAGGAGATTGCCGATTGCAGGCGTTCATCTGCTTCATCGACCGTATCACGGCACGCTTTATAAAGCGCATAGACCGGATTGTATCTTTCGTAGTTTGCAAGCCAGAGCATCTGCTTGATCTGCGGCAGGACCTGCGCATCAAAGCTCTTATCTCCAAGCAGCTTGAAAAACGCTTCGCAGTCTGCATAATTCTGCATTGCCGCGCTGCTTACCAGCTCGTTTTCTTCTCTGGAAATATAGGTATGCGCCATGACGTACTCTGTCAGACCGTCAGCGCCGGATTTTCTTTGCAGCGCAGCCGCATCTTCATCAATCTGCCCCAAAAGTGTCTGCGCGGCAGCAAAGTCTCCGCCCTTCAGTGCATTAAAATAATTCAAAATGAGCCGTGCATCGCTTTCATCATCCAAGCAGCATGAATCCGCAAGCTTGTTCAGCGCATCCATTTGCTGCGTTACCCGCGCAAATTCCGTTTGCGGCAGAATTTCATCCAGTTCGTTCTCAATTCTACCCGTGGAAAGCCAACGCACAAATCCGTTCATGCCCTCATATTGGCTCGCCGCTTCGGTATAATCGCAGGCACGAATGGCATCGACGGTATTCCCGGCAGCAAAATATGATCCCAGAATCCCTGCAACTACCAGCAGGATAATTCCGCCTGCAGCTGCCGCTGCAATTTTCTGCGGTTTCTGCCAGACAAGCTGCTTTTTTGCTGTTTCCCTGCTGAAGATCCTTTTCCAGAACATTTTATCGGTCAGTTTATTCAAAATATTTTTCATCCTATATCACCTCTGCTATCTGACCGCCGGTATGAGCGAAAACGGCGTTTCCGACAGCCCATACTCCGCTATCAGCTTTGCGGCAGTCGGCGATGCAAGCATCTCTTTGCCCATAATCAGATTCTTCTTTCCGGCAGTCCGCGCCACACAGATCGCCTCGCCTAAAAGCTGCGCGGAAAATCCCTTGCCGCGAAATTCCGGCAGAAGGTACATACCCTCTAAAATTGCGGTATCGCCGTCCGGCAGAGAAAGTCCGACTGCGCCCACAGCTCGCTCGACCAGCATGGAGATCCGCACCGTCTGACCGGAGGGAGCGCCCCACTGCGTGAGCATATCGGCATCGCTCTGCATCGGGTCGCGGTACCACATATTGAAATCCGTATGCTCGCCGCCGCGCCACCACATCTGTCTGCCCAGCGTTGTGATCTCCTCGGGCAAGTGCGACGCATCGTTGAGATATTCCAATGTATATTTCCCGTTCTCCCAGATCAGCTTGGTCACGGCGGTATTTTCGCTGTGACCGAGATTTTCTTTTTCGGGGAAAAACAGGCTTTGCAGAACACCGCGCATCACCATGCCGTGGGAGAAAATGGCAGCTGCTCCGCCCTCATGGCGGCGTGCGACCTCGTCCATCGCCTCCATGAAGCGATGGGTATAGTCCTCAAAATGCTCGCTGCCCTCAACCTGCCACAGGCGCGGTCTGCGGGTAAAATCACGGTTCAGATCGTGATGGACACGGTCAAGATAGCCAAACGGCAGATTTTCCCACACGCCGCAGCCGATTTCACGGAAGCGTGCATCCTTATGTAACGGCAGATTTTTTGCGCGGTAGATCGCCGCTGCCGTTGTGCAGGTGCGTGTCAGGTCGCTGGCATAGACTGCATCCACACGGACGTTTTCAAACCGTTTTTGCAGCGCCGCGATCTGCTTCATGCCGTTGGGCGTGATCATTGCATCGTACTGTCCCTGCAGGCGGCGGAATACATTGCCCTCCGCCTCTGCATGACGAATCAGATAAAGTATTGTCATAGTATCACCACATATTTTGCGATATCGTTTTTCATCTTCAATGCGGCATCGGCTGCACGGTCTGCAAAATCTCTGCCGTCACTTTCGGTCTTCTGCCATGCACAGATAATACTGCGCGATGCCGTGACGATTGCGCCGTGTCCGAACCGGTCAAACGCAAACTGGACATTTTTTGCCGTACCGCCCTGTGCGCCATAGCCCGGCACGAGGAAGAACAGGCGGTCATATTTTTCGCGCAGCAGCTTCATTGTCTGTGGGAAGGTCGCACCGACAACTGCGCCGATTTCCGAATAGCCGTTCTTTCCGAACAGTCCGGTGCTCCATCGCATGGCAAGGTCTGCCATCGCGGTATAGACCACGCGGTCGCCCGAAAGCAGGTCCTGCACCTCATGGGAGGATTTGTTGGAGGTCTTCAGCAAAAGGAAAATGTTTTTTCCGTCATGCTTGCAATACGGCAAAAATGGTTTTACGCCGTCGCTGCCCAGATAGGGATTGAGCGTAAGCGCATCGCAGTGATAGAGCTGATGCGCCGTTTCGCCGACGCTGATGCTGCCGAACATCGCCTGTGCATAAATTTCCGCCACATTGCCGACGTCTGCACGCATGGAGTCCACCAGCACATAGTATCCGCGTTCCTTTGCATACCTGGTAATGCGCTGCATCTGCGCGATGCCGTCCGCGCCGAGCGCTTCAAAGCACGCACTTTGAATTTTCACCGCCGGTACAATATCAGCAAGGCGATCTAACAGCTCCGCGCAAAAACGATAATATGCTTCTGCCGCGCCGCGCAGAGTCTGACCGTATTCCTCGAACGCTTCGCTGACAATATGCGGCGGCAAAATGGGAAGATACGGATCCAACCCGACCATAACGGGATTTTTCAGCTTCCGGATCCGCTCCTGCAATACATCAATCGACATGGCACTGTCCTCCTTTGTTTTTCTCTTTTTATTATATCACAGTCCGCAAACTGTGAAAAGCAGATTTTCCTGTTTTCGGTTTTTTTCAGCCTTTTCGGGAAAGATATTGTATGATTTTTTTGATTTGGAAAGGAGGAGAAACCTGATGCAGGTGAAAGGTTTTTTGCTGACGCTCGGAATCGGTATGGTAGCAGGCGGCGCTGTCGCTCTGATGCTTCCGCAGCAATCCGCTGTCCGCAAAACGGCGCAGAAGGCTGTGGATTCGATGGAGCAGGGAATCTGTGACGCAATGCAGTAAGATGATTTTGGCTGTCAAACTCGTTGAAAGAAAAGAAGTTGTCACTATCAGGTTCGTGATGGCAGAAATGATAGACGAACGGTAAAACGAAACAAGGCAGGAGCAAGCGTAAGCGTCAAATCTGACGGCGGATAGAAACCGACCGTAGACTATGAGATAATA
>R26__coassemble_316_pt1 | contig 31837 bp, 16 predicted proteins | sample R26__metabat2_low_PE_037 | metagenome-assembled genome bin R26
TATTATCTCATAGTCTACGGTCGGTTTCTATCCGCCGTCAGGTTTGACGCTTACGTTGCGTACTGCTCTGCGCTTAAAAACTTGATACAAGAATAAAAAATACCGTATCGGAAATTACTTCCGATACGGTGTTTTTTGAAATTCAGCGGTATGCCTTTGCAGATGCACCGTAATTATACAGAGCCTGCACAAGCTGCGCAAGGCCGGGAATTGCAGTGCTGTTCTGTGTGCTGCATATGTAGGTATTGACTGAATAGCCGACTGTTCTGCCAACCTGTGTGCCGTTCTGCGCGAAGCTTGCCGTCACGGTATCGTCAAATTCCGTCGCCTTGATGCCGCGGAAGTCTACATACCACAGACCGTCACCGCAGGAAATGAAGTCGTCTGCATCAAATGTTTTCGCTCGGCTGTTCAGACTGCATTGCACTGTCAGTTTTTCCACAGACTGTGCTGTGAAGGTGAAGCGTATGACAAGCTCGTTGCTCAAAAGGAGCGTTGCGGCCTTCCAGTCGGCGGTGTCGGAACGTCTTCCCGTAAAGCTGACCTGCTGCCCTGTTAGAGCGGGATAGGTACTCGGGACAAGTGCCAGACCGTCGGTGACAAGGAAATCGGCTCGATAGCCGGTGTAGACTTGTGCGGCTGCACCGTAGGTAAGTAAGTCAGACAGCAGGGTTTTCAGCTTGGCATCATTCGGGAACTTCGCCAACTGGTTTTCGCAGTAGGTTTTCACGCTGTAATTTGCCACGGCGTCGGAATACGCCGTGCCATTGCAGCTTGCATACACGGTGGCAGAGATGTTTTCGCCCATATACTGCGGCACGATTTTTGTCAGCTCGAAACAGTATTCGCCGCTTTCATTCACCGTATAATCATTGACGGAAGATGTCTCGCCGAGGAAGTTGAATACCATGTGGGGATTCTCAAAGCCGTCCGGAATAGAAACGGCATAGACCATGTTGATGTTTTCGTTCAGTCGCAGATACGCAGAGTTGATGCGAAATACAGCGTCACAGCCGGAGCAGATTCCGTTTTCAAAGCTGTGTCCGCCTGCCGGAAGCGTCTGTGTGTATGTGTCCGCACATTCTGTGCAGGTCATCACAGCATAGCCGTCCTGCGTGCAGGTCGCTGCCTGGGTATCGGTTTGCGCATAGGAATGCCCAAGCGCGGCAATGACAGTGTATTCAAAATAGTCACAATGGCTGCAGCTTGCGCCGCAGTAACCCTCCTGCGTGCAGGTCGGTGCCTGTGTGACGGTATCAGCCCGTACGCAACCGGAAGGTGCGGTGGTGTAATACTTGTCGAGGCTGCTGACCTTCTCGGGGTCGATCAGCATGCCTTTTTTCAAAAGTGAAAGCAGAGCGGTATTCTGTGCTGCCGTGCCTTCATAGCCGTAGCAGTAAACTGCCGGCGCTACATAGGTTTCACGGTAGTTATAGCTTGTATTCTTCGCACCGACAGAGGTCATTGCGGTGACAAGAGAGGTGGTCGTGCCGGTGTAGGCAGAGTAGTAAATGTCGCTTGCAACTGCACCGTTTGCCTTGTAGTAGGCAAACACGGCATAGAGCGTTTCGCTGCCGCTTACCGTATAGGTCGACCCCTTTTGATAATATGCAGGCTCTGTGTCTGCTTCTGTAATCGGCGCTGTCACATAACCCATGTGAACATAGCCGCAGACAGTTTGAATCTCCGGCAATTCGAAGGATGCGCCTGCATCGTACATACCACCGTCCGGTGTGTTGGCAAAGTCGGGTACGTTATAGGAAATGCGGTACTTGTAAACAGTATTTTGACAGGTATCACAAACGCCGGTCATTGTACCGTTTTCGGCTTCAGTGTAACTGTAGCTGTGACCGAGGGCAGGAATAGTCTCGCTATCTGTTGCGCCGCAGACAGAGCAGGTATAGACGATCGTGCCACTATTATCACAGGTTGCCGCAGTTTGCATTACGCCTTCTTCAAAACTGTGACCGTTTGCAGGAATCGTGGTATGCTCACTGGAAAGAACGCTGTGGCAGGTTTCACAATATATTACCGTATCAAAGCCGCCGTCTGCTGTACAGCTCTCTGTGGTGATATTTTCCGTCACGGGAGCAGTTTCACTGTGACCGAGGGCATCTGTGTAGCTGTCCTTGTAGCTCTCACCGCAAGTACAGGTATGCGTGGTATAGCCCTGCTCTGTACAGGTCGGTGCGGTAACGGTGTCGGTATAGCGGTGTGTATGCTCGAGCATGGGAACGGTCTCATTTTCTGTCGTACCGCAGACCGTGCAGGAATGCTTTGCAAGACCGGTAGAGGTTTCCGTTGCCGGGGTGATGGTGGTCGATGCGCCCCACCTGTGTCCGGCTGCCGATGTGTAGTTATCGTTCTTGGTTGCCGAGCAGCGGGAGCAGTTATATTTTGTGTAGCCCTGCGCGGTACAGGTCGGTGCTGTTACGGTGCCTGCCACATAGTTGTGACCGAGTGCGGCAATATCGCCCTTGTATTTATCACCGCACTTCGAGCAGGTGTTGATGCCCAATCCCTTTGTGGTGCAGGTGGCAGCTGTAAGGGTGGAGGACTGTGCATAGCTGTGAGTGCAGGTAGAGATCGTTCCGCGTGCAAAGAGGGAGGAGGTTGCATGCTGCGCAAGGACATAATAGGTTTCCGTCAGATGCGGATCGGCAATGCCGGCTGCCGCACAGATAATCACCTGATCTCTTGCCGGCTCGTAACGCGCGGCAAGGTCATAGCCGGTGAGCGTTGTGACCATGCTGAAGCCACTTGCAGCCATGACATCCGCGAGCGCCTGCATAAAGAAGGCGGGAAGCTGGCAGGCTTTATATTTGGTTGTTCCCCAGAAGTTGGTATAGGTGGAGATTTTGCAGTATTTTCTGGCTCTTGCGGAATAGTCGCTGTAGACCTCGTTGTAGCTCAGGCCGTCTTCTGTCATATCGCTGCGCGTGCCGTCACCGTGACAGCTGCAATGATATTTGTAGCAGTCATCCCATCCGGAGGCAACAGCGGCAAGCTTTGTGCATAGGCCTGACAGCTTGCTGTCTGCCATTTCATTGTACCAGCTGCTTCCGGTAACGGTATGCCATTCATTCTGATACGCATCAGTCATATCAATCTTTGCGGTTTTGCCATAACGCATGAAACTCCAGGCATCCATTGGCACACAGGGTACGAAATCGTCCTCATTCACAACGTTGTAAATGGTTGAATACTTATAGTCGTGCGCGAGTTTCCGCGTGGTGGTGTTCGGTGTTGCAAAGGTGTAGCCAAAGACGGACTTTCCCTGATCGATCAGATCGGCGGAAAGAATGTTGGCGATTGCCGCACCTCTGGAATGTCCCATGACCCAGTATACGACATCCGTACCGTCATTGGTATATGCATTGGTGTAGGTGGTCAGACGGTTCAGCGCTCTGGTTGCGGCAACATCAAAGCCCTTGTGATTGTAATAGTGAATCCAGTCGCTGACGGAATTGAAGGTACTGTGATCACCGAGATCAAAGTTGCTGCTCCACTCCTTTTCGGTGCCGTTTGTGCCGCGGATATCTACAACGACAATGTGCTTGGTCTGTCCATTGTAGGTGACGGTGCGGTGTCCCATCGCCATTTCGGAAATATCGTCATCTGTATAACCGGTGTAATTGTAATCAACGGGGTTTTCAAAGCCGTGCAGCTTTAAGAAGGTTACGATACTGTCAGTGGAGCTGACCGTGCCGCCGGAATAACGCACGGAGGTATCATATTTGTAGGCACCTTGCTCGTAAATCATAGTTGCAAGCACGATCGAGGTGTTGCAAAGCGCCTGATTGTATGTATAGGGACTGTTGAAGAACCAACGGTAATTCATGGTGTAGCTGACATTGCAGTCATTGGAGCTTGCGGTCATCGTACCGGGGAAGACATTGTTATTTGCTGCATTGTCATAGGTGTCTTCAATGCCGTCGTAATCGGTATCGGGCAGAGCCGGATTTGATTTGTAGGGATAGACCTTTACAGCAGCCTTGGGGCTGGTGTCGGTATCTTCAATCTGGTCAATTACGGTGGAAAGACTGAATTCATACGGCTGTCCGAGCTCTTCCCAGTCAGTCAGACCGTCACCGTCGGTATCGGTATCGCTGCCCGGCGTCAGGGGAGCGGCAAGACTGATGTGTTGGAAGTCACTTAACAGAATCTCTGTCCCGTTGCTGCTCTTTTTTGGGGTGCCAAACGCGCCGACATATTGCAGCAGGGAGAGAGCATCGGCAACACAATAAATGCAGCTTTCGTTGATTTCAACGCTGATACTTCCGTCTGCATAGTTTGCTTCCGGAATTGTCCAGCTTCCGTCTTCGCCCATTGCCAGAATGACGGCGTTATCGCTGCTATCAACTGTGAAACAGAGCGTTAGCGTTGTATTTTGTGCCATTTCAACACAGACAGCGCGTCCGATAATGGCAGGATTTTGAAGTACGGCTTCTGCATCGCAGACGGACATGAGAATGTTGCGGTCTAAGACAAAAGCAGAATAACCGCTGAGAGAGGGAATTGCGCTGTTCCCTGTCCGCAGTTCTTCCGCGATGTTTTCGTCACTTAGAGTCTGAAAAACGGTGGTAAGATCAGACGGCGTCAGGGGATCCAGACCAAAGCGGATCTCATCACCGTCAAAAATACTGTCACCGTCGGTATCCTGCACAAGCGGATCGGTAAAATAGAGATATACTTCGTCATAATCTGACAGACCGTCGTTATCCGTGTCAGCATCATCCGGATTTGTGTGGTAGTTATCTGTTTCCTCCGCATCCGTCAGACCATCATCGTCAGCATCATCGGTTGGATTGAAGTCGAGTAGCGGCTGCGTGTTGACAGCAGCCTCGGTATCCGGCTGTGGAGCTGAATCCTCCGCAAAGGAAGAAAGCGGGAAAACACTGCATAGTATTGCGCAGACGAGAATGATTGAAAATATCCGTTTCATCTGTTTACCCTCTCTTAAAATATTTCAAAAAATATTTTACAGTATTTTCCTGGAAAAAGCAAGATAATTCTTCAGGATGTTGTTGAATTGTTCGTTGAAAAGCACAAGATGTCGTTAATACTTTACTAAAAATTATAATTGACAGTTTGAGGAAATTCGAATAGAATTATCTTGGAAGTTTGTATGAATCTGTATACATACCGGAGGACATTCACATGAAAAGGATCCTTAGCGTCATCCTTGCGATGGTGTTGCTGCTCTCATTCGTACCTGCGAATGTTTTTGCGGCAGAAGACTTCGTGCTTGGAACCGTCAGCGCAGATATGCTTGACGGCGGCGGAAAAATAGTGCAGACAGGGGATGGCACCTATTTTTCCGAAAACGGAACGGTCTGGCTTGTCGGCGAAAGTGAAATGCAGCCTGTTTTTGAAGCGCAGGCGGAAAATCTGAATTTCTTTAACGGGGCACTATATTTCACGCAGCCGGGCAATCATGCCTTTGATATTTGCCGCTATGATTTGTCCGAGAATCATGAGGAAATTCTGCTTTCTGAAGTTGAAGGCACAGCAGAGCAGATGTATGTTATTAACGGCACAGAGATTTATTACCTTTCCGAGCAGTCTGTTTGGAAGTACTCTCTTGCTGACGGTCAGTTGGATTGCCTCCTTTCCGATGAAGCACTCTATAGCTTTGTCCCGACCCCGTACGGCCTTGTATATGCTGTCGGTTCGATGTTTGAGCTTGCAGTCTTTGCAGGCGACCATGCGGCAGTGCAGTGCGCAAAGAGCTATCATGTGGATTTCAATGTTTCCCCTGTGAGAATTGTGTATACCACATTTGAAGGCGATTATGAAGTAGAGCTGGAAGCTGCCTTCCATGGGGAAGCAGTACCGAGAGAGTATTGCGGCTACGGCATGGTAGACGAGCTTGCCATGCTGAGCGAAGAATATTGTGCAAGTGATGCAGAGCTTGCTGCCGAAACACAGACGGCGAAAAATGCCGCAGCATCTGCGAAGCGCGCCCTCAACGGTGCGCAGGCAAGTGCCGAGGCCATCCGAGGTACGCTGACGAACGGACAGAAAAACGCGCAGAAGCGTGCCTACCAGATGACGGATATTGCATGGACGCCAAAGGGCGACATTCTCGGATGGGACAGCGGCCTGACCTACAAAACAGGCACGACCTACTATGGTCTTCCGTATGGTCAGCCGGTCAATGCGAGCTATGTGCCGTGGAGTACCGACCTGACAGGCTTTATCAATCAGGTAAACAACGCATCCGGCAAGATGTATACCAACTACTCTGCCTACAACAAGCGTGCGCCCTACTATTCCACCGACTGCAGCGCGTTTGTTTCGTGGGCATTGGATTTGCCGGCAAGACAGACGACAAGCGGCATTGCGAGCTACGGTACACTCATCAGCACGACCTCTTATGCCAACATTCAGGTCGGTGACTATCTCAACCTTGCCGGCAGCCATGTGGTCATGTGTACCGATATTACATACGACGCAAACGGCGCGATCAACGGTATTGAAATTTCTGAGGCAACGGTTGTGGCGGCTACGAAATATTGCTGTCAGCGCACCTGGTACGGTACCGGCTTCGGCAGCAACTCTCTTTCCTATTTCACAACAAAATACTTCGGCGGCGGCTATAAGCTCTACCGCTCCAAGACGATTTCAAATGTTTCCTATTCCCATGTTTGCGTTTCTCCCGTTGTAGGGGATGTGTGTTCTGCCTGCGGTTACGGTACGCAAGCTCCCACGACTCCTGATACTCCGTCAGACGGTCAGCCGAAGTTCGGCATTGATGTCAGCTATGCACAGGGAACGATCAACTGGGATTTAGTCGCCCCGCAGATTGATTTTGCCATCATCCGCTGCGGCTATGGCAGCGATATGACCTCGCAGGACGACACCCAATGGGAGCGTAATGTCTCCGAATGTGAACGCCTCGGCATTCCCTATGGCGTGTATCTGTTCTCCTATGTCGATTCCGATGCCAAGGCTGCCAGTGAGGCGCAGCACGTGATTCGCCTGTTGGAAGGACACACACCGACGCTCCCTGTCTTCTATGATCTGGAATCGTCCACCACAGGAGCCTGCACGCAGGCGAATATTCTAAGATTTACGACTATTTTCTGCAACGCAATCGAGGCGGCCGGCTACAATGCAGGCGTTTATGCCAATCTCAACTGGTGGCGAAATCATTTGCCGTCTGCCGAGTATGATAAATGGTATCGCTGGGTGGCACAGTATAACACCTCATGTACCTACGACGGTGAATACTGTATGTGGCAGAATACCGACGGCTATCAGATGTCCGGCATTACCGCCAACACCGTAGACACCGACTACTGGTACGGTGATTTCCCCGAAACACCTGCTCCGGCAGGTTCGTATAAAGTGACCTTCAAGGTGCCGACAGACTATGCGCCCGTTTCTGCGCAGGTTGTTGCGAGCGGCGGCAGCATCATTCTGCCCGGCATTGAAACCAATCACTGCGGATATACCTTTATGGGATGGACGACCTCTGCCGTTTCCGCAACAACAACGCAGCCGACCTTCTACTATGCAGGACAGAGCTTCACGCCGAGCAAGAGCATGACGCTGCGAGCTGTCTTCAAATACTACAAGAGCGGAAGTGCTGTCAAGGGTGACATCTATTATCCTGCCTGTGACAGCAGCCAGACGGGTCTTGCAGCGGCGCTGTCCTCTGTCGGTGCGACTGATACCTCACTTGCCTACCGCAGAGATCATGTGGCTGCGGAGAACTTTATCTACAACTACTCCGGTACGGCAGCACAGAACACGCTGATGCTGAATCTTCTCAAGGCAGGTATGCTCGTCAATCCTGCCGTGAGCGAAACCTACACCGCATACTACAACACCTCGCCCGGTGTCTGCCACCGTGCAACAGCGCAGACCACCGTGGCTGCGACCTGTACTGCGTCCGGCACAAAGGTGACCTCCTGCAGCTTCTGCGGCTACAGCAAAACCACGGAAATTGCCGCACTTGGGCACAGCTACACCGCAGTCGTCACGCAGCCGACCTGTACGGAAAAGGGAAGTACTACCTACACCTGCAAGCGCTGCGGCGATACCTATAATGAGCAGTCCGAGCCTGCTTTGCAGCATGACTATATCTATCATGTCATAGAGCCGACCTGCACGGAAAAAGGCTACACCCGTGCTACCTGTTCGCGCTGTGACTTTGATGAAATTCTTGACTACACCTATGTCAATGCCCTCGGTCATGATATGGTCGCACAGACACCGATTGCTCCGACTTGCACAGAAGATGGTTATACGCCCTATCTGTGCTCTCGCTGCGGCGCACAGGATATAGACAATATTACGGATAAGCTCGGCCATATTTATGAATACAAAGACAACTGCAACGGCACGCATCAGTATTTCTGCAGCCGCTGCAACGAGGTTTTTGATGCCGCAGAAGAATGTGTCTTTGATGACGGTGTGTGTATCGGCTGCGGTCATGTGCAGGTCACGGCAGACATCGGTGATTATGTCCGTGTAACGGCGGCTCCTGATGACTGGAGCGGCACGTATCTGATCGTCTGTGAGGGAAAAGCCTTCAACGGCAGCCTGACCACACCGAATGCAGCCGGAAACTATACGGAAGTCACCGTTTCTGACGGTGTGATCGTCGGCAGCGAGACCCTTGCTGCCTATGCCGTGACGGTAGAAAAAATTGCAGGCACAAACTACTATACAATTCGCTTGTCCAACGGCAAGTATATGGGCAGTACCGGCTCATCCACCGGCATCAACGCTTCCACGACCAAATATCAGAACGCAATTTCTCTTGGCACAAACGGCAATATTGTAATTGCTAACACCTCCGGCACGAACACCTACAACTTCCGCTTCAATACGGCAAGCAGTTCCAACCGCTTTGCCTTCTACGCTGCTTCTACAGGCAAACCCGTATCTCTCTATAAATATCTGGACTGCACGCATTCATGGCACAGCGAAACAACGGCACAGGCGACCTGCACTGCCGCAGGCGAGGTCGTTTACACCTGCTCCGTCTGCGAAAAGACCTACACGGAAACAGTTCCAGCACTCGGTCATGACGAGCAGATCGCCGTCATTCCGGAGACCTGTGTGACCCTCGGCAGAACGATTAAGACCTGCAGCCGCTGCGATTATCGCTCGGTCACATTTGATCAGACAATCAAATGGTCCTCGTGGTCGGCAACCAATCCGCAGATTACAGACGCTGATTTAGTCAAGACCCGTACGGCGTACCGCTACCGTGATCTTGTTAAATCGACATCGCAAATCACCTATGTAGCCGACTGGCCGGCAGGCTTTGATACCGCAAACAGTCTTTATTCGACCTACAACGCTTCTGTGCCCGAAAACGGTCAGGCGACCGTGGTAGGCTACATCTACTGGCACTGGTGCAGAGGCACCTATGCTGGTGGCCCGATTGACCGCAAGATTCAGCCGTCTAAGACGACGGATTGCGTGAGCTTTGCCGCTTTCTTCTCCACGACGGACCCTGCCACGCTGGAGAGCACAACATCTGCAAACCTCGGCAATGTCACCGCCTACAACTATCGCAACGCAGATGCCTGCCGTGACAGCCAGTGGTGGTATGCGATCCCTGTCTACACGCAGGAAGTTACCTCTTCCGACTGGGGTGCATGGAGCACCTGGACAGGCACCGAGCGTATTGCCTCCGAGACACGGCAGGTCGAAACACGGACAGAGTTTGCCCGGATTACCACGCAGCCAAACGGCGAACATTCCTATGTTAACGGTGTGTGTGAATACTGTGGAGATCAAAGCATACCTGCTGCATTGCCGAAGATCAGCTCTGCATATCTGCGTCTGAACGAAAATATCAACATGGTTTATGCCGTTTCCGTTCCAGAGGGCTTTGAATCTCCCCGCATGGTCTTCACCCTCCTCGGTGAAACCTTCACCGTCAGCGATTACACGGTAAACGAAAGCGGCGAATACTGCTTCGAGCTGACGAGGATCGTTCCGCAGTATATGGGTGAGAATATCTCCGCCACCGTGTACGCAAGCAACAATGGCACCGAGTATTCCGACACCGTGGCAAATTACAGCGTGAAAGCCTACTGTGAAAACCAGCTGGCAAAATACCCGAATGACGCAAGTCTCAAAACGCTGCTTTCCGATCTGCTCACCTATGGTGCAGCCGCGCAGGCCTACACCGGCTACCATACAGATGTGCTTGTTACGAACGGTCTGACACTGACAGTAAGCACCTATCCCGGGCTGTCGGGCAAATCAGTGCAGCTTTCCGGCACTGTGAGTTCCGCTGCCGATTGGAAATCCGCAACGCTGATTTTAAGCAACACTCTTGCCGTCCGCTTCACCTTTACGGCGCAGTCTGTGGAAAATCTGACGGTGCAATGCAATATTGACGGCAGGACGCAGGCCTTTGATGCAGATGAATTTGTTTCCTGCGGTGACGGTCTGTGGTATGTGGACTTCCGCGGCATCAAGGCGACGGAATTTGATGATACTGTGACGGCAAGCTTCGCGCAGAACGGCACACAGGTTGGCAGATCAGTTGGCTATTCAGTCAATACCTACATCTGCAGCACACAGAACAACACCGCAATTCCCGGCTTGGCGCAGCTCGTGCAGGCAATTTACAATTACGGCGCTTCTGCGAAGGTTTACAGTGCGTAAAAGTGAAAGAATAGAAAAGTGAATGAAGGTACTCTGGATTCTGTTTGGAAGAGTTCGGGGTACCTTTTTCTTTGATGACAGTAGAATATAACACAAAATAGTCAGATGTACTTGAAATATCCGGGCGCAGCGTATAGAATATATGCAGAAAGATAGAACTATCGGAGGCAGAGATGAAAAAGAGAATAATTCCCGTCCTGATTTGTGTTGCACTGCTGATCGCGCTGCTACCGTCATTTGCTATTGTTAAATCCAATGCTGTTTCTTCATACAATCCGCTGATTGCGCTTAATTATGCAGCGCAGTATTGGAATGACGGACAGGGACTGTGCGCTGAGTTTGTTTCCAGATGCCTCAGAGCCGGTGGCTGCGACTCCTATAATACGAGCTGTACAACATTAGTCGGACTTCTGCGAAACAGGACCGATTGCCAGGAGTATACATTTTATATCAATGAAGACAGAACGGTCTCAATTGACAACCAGCTTGACAAGATTGCGCCGGGAGATCCCATGTTTTTCCACTGCGGCTATCAGCACAATTACCAGCATGCACTTCTGTGCAACGGCATGGATGAAGAAGGACATCTGAAGGCATTTGCCCACAATATGGCAAATGACGGCTCGCATGCGATAAAATACGGCATTTTCTGCCCGGAATGCCATACGGCTTCCATTGATTATTTAACGGTATTCCATTTTGACACCACACCTCCGAAGCTTGCTGCATGGGTCTCTGACAGCCAGATGGGCAAGACTCCTACGCAGCTTTTTGCAGGAGATCCGTACTACTTATGCTATAAGCTGTACGATGAACAAACCGGTATCTTCTTTGACTCTTTCCAATCCGTTGACTACAAAGTAACTGCGGAAATCTATAATCCGGATGGCTCTCTTCTTTGCTCAAATGCCTACAGAAATGACAATAACTGGATTTCCGTACTCTGCCCGTCAGCAGGAACATATACCTATAAGGTTACTATTACAGGCAAAGTAGAGGATACAGTTACCGGCTCTTTTGATGTGAAAGCCAGTCCGGTACAGCTATCTGCGAAAACGAAAAATGAAAAACTCGATCTGACGGAAAATACATCAAAGACGATTCAGCTTTCAACACACGGATTTTATACAAATCCGCTTTCCGTAAAGCTTGCTGATGATACAAATGGTGCTTTTAGTGCAAAACTGGATTCCTTTGAAAATCAGACTGTAACAATTTCTATGCAGGCAAAAAGTGTCGGCAAGGGAAGCGTAACCGCTTTGCTCTTCGATGCAATTACCGCAGAGCTTTTAGATGCAGAAACGATCAATGTTTCGGTAGCCGGTACGGAAGCAAAAATTACATATGATGCTAACAGCGGAACAGGTGCGCCGGATGCACAAAAGGCGTTCGTCGGGCAGGAATTATTGCTTTCAACGAAGAAGCCGACAGGAAATGGATTTAAGGTGTTGTTCAATGCAAACGGAGGCGAGATTTCCGAAGCAGAAAAGATTTATTCGAAAGTTTTTACCGCATGGAATGCAAAAGAAGACGGAACCGGAGATACGTATCTTCCGGGACAGAATGTCAGCGTGAAGGGCGCACTCGATTTGTATGCACAGTACGCTCCGTGTGTTTTTGAATGCAGCACTGTTCCGACAAGAGAAGGATATAGTTTTCTCGGATGGTATGATTCTCAGGAGCTTGACAGCTACGGCGCGCCGACCGGAAGATATTATACGACCGGCAGCGAAATTGACGGTGATCTCACGCTTTATGCAATGTGGTCTGCCTCACCGGATGTGCTGTTTGGAGATTTAAACCGCGACGGTATTATTTCCGATGCGGATTTAAGCAAGCTCAATAGCAGTATTTCCGAAGGCAGGGAACTGGATTCACTTTCTGCGTTCCTTGCTGATGTAAACGCAGACGGCAAAACTGATACAGATGATGTACAGCTTCTCGAAAGCGTACTTGACGGCGAAATGGCGCGCGATGCACTGCCTGCATATTCTGCAAGCATGCAGATCAGTGTCGGCAGCGGTGTAAAGACAGAATACGCATACGGCGAGAAGCTGAGCATTGAAAATTTGTCGCTGGTAATCAGCTATGCCTCTGAAAACAGCTATTGCGTTACGGAGAATCTTTTGGTATCGGGATTTGATCCGAATCAGCCCGGCGAACAGACACTTCAGGTTTCTTGCGGACAGTATTTTGCGGAATATTCCGTAACTGTCAAGGCGCCGGAATTCCTCCTTTCTCTGGATGCTGCCGGCGGTACAGTAGAAAATGGCTACACTCGCGTAACATACGGATGTGCGATCGGGGAGCTTCCGATTCCGCTCCGACCGGGATACACGTTTACCGGATGGTCCTTAAATCCGAATCAGGGATCTTATATCACAAGCGAGACAGCTTATACAGAATTATCCGACCGGACAGCATATGCCTGCTGGAAGGAAGGCTGCTCGGATACTTCGCATGTTTATGAAAAGGTAATCGTTGCTCCGACCTGTACGGAGAAAGGCTACACGGCATATATCTGCAAAGCGTGCGGTCAGGGTTATCATGACAGTGAGACCGCTGTTACCTCGCATAGCTTTGCTGAAGGATACTGCACGCTGTGCGGACAGACAGACCCGTCCTATGTTCAGGGCGTCTGCGATGGAAAGACGCATTGTGCGGGCGCAGCATTTACCGATTTCCCGAAGGCAGCAGAATGGTCCCATGCCGGAATTGATTTCTGCCTTGAAAAAGGTCTGTTTAACGGTGAATCGCCGACGCTGTTCTCACCGAATAAGACTATGACGCGTGCAATGCTTGTTACGGTGCTCTACCGTATGGAAGGAACACCTGCGGTAAAAGCCGGCAGTCCGTTTTATGATGTTTCTGCTGCTGCATGGTATCGTGATGCGGTAATCTGGGCGGCAGAAAACGGTATTGTAAACGGCATGGAGGGAAATCTGCTCTGCCCGGATAACGTAATTACGAGAGAGCAGCTTGCTACAATTCTATACCGCTATGCTTCGTATAAAGAATTTGATACGAGCGACGAAGGTAATTTGAAAGCCTATCCGGATGAACGCTTTGTCGGCGAATGGGCATATAAGGCTTTCGCATGGGCAACCGGCGCAGGACTGATTAATGGTAACGGAAGAGCCACTGGAAGCTACCTTGACCCGCAGGCAAGCGCTACAAGAGCGCAGACCGCAACGATTTTAATGAGATTTATACAGAATATTTGCAAATAATCACCAAGCCGTCTCGAATTTCCGTTATCCGAGACGGCTTTTTGAAAATGCCTATTGATAAATGCTGCCGCAATGTATAAAATATGCTTGCAAAGATATAGAATATCCGGAACGCAATGACAAATTTTTCGTCTTAAAATCGGTATGCTTATGAAACAGTAGGAGGCGGATATGAAAAAACGAGTGGCTATGATTTTGGTGTTGATTCTTTTAATGGCAGCTGTTTCCGGCTGCGGAGGGGATAAAACACCTGTATATGTTCAGAGTGTAAATGAAATTATGGGGTACGGTGCGGCAGGAGAATTCAATGTTTGCTCCGGCGTTGTGGTTGCACAGAATGAAACAAAAATTGAAAAGGATGCTGATCGAAAGGTCGCAGAACTGAAGGTGGAAGCAGGGCAGGATGTTTCAAAGGGAGATGTTCTGTTCGTCTACGATATGGAAGAGGCCAAGCTGACGGTCGACAAGGCAGAGCTGGAGCTGGAGCAGCTGAAAAACAGCGTGACCGATCTGGAAGATCAGATTAAAGAAGTTGAAAATGAGAAGAAATATGCTTCTTCGTCCGACCAGCTTTCCTATACCGTCCGTATTCAGGCGTTGGAAACAGATAAAATGGAAGCGGAGTATAACATTTCTGTAAAAGAGCGCGAACTGGAAAGTATGAAAGCTACAGTCGGTGACGGACAGGTCAAAGCACCGATCGGCGGAAAGGTGAAGAGTGTCAATGAAAACGGTGCGGTAGATGAGATGACAGGCGCACAGCTGCCGTATATCGTCCTGATTGAGGAGGGCGCGTACCGGGTAAAGGGGACGGTGAATGAGCTCAATCGCAATAATTATTTTGAGGGACAAAACGTTATCATTCATTCCAGAACTGACAGCGAACAGACGTGGCGCGGTACGATCGAGCTGATCGAAAGCACACCCGAGGAATCGCAGAATAACAATGGGTTCTATTACGGTGCATCGGACGAAATGACGTCTTCAAGCAGTTATCCGTTTTATGTGCAGTTAGAAAGCACGGACGGACTTCTGCTCGGTCAGCACGTATATATTGAACCCGACGGCGGTCAGGAGGATGTGCGGAAAGGCTTATGGCTGAATGCTGCGTACATTTTCGAGGAAGATGATAGCTATTTTGTCTGGGCAGCGGACGATGATGAAATTGAAAAACGCAAGGTTCAGATCGGTACGATGGATGAAGAGCTGTATCTTTATGAAATTATTTCCGGCTTGAGCGGTACGGACTTGATTGCTTTCCCGGACGATACAATTCAGGAGGGCGCTCCGATCACGCAGACACCGATCACAGAAGACGGCTTTGATGAAATGGCAGCGGAAAATATGCCGGAGGTCGGAGGAATCGGATGATGTTAGTGGAAATGAAAGATATCTGCAAGGATTATCCGCAGGGGCGTGATACGGTTCGCGTTCTGAAGGATGTCTGTTTGCAGGTCGAGGAAGGAGATTACCTTGCAATTATGGGTCCCTCCGGATCGGGCAAATCGACGCTGATGAATGTGATCGGCTGTTTGGATGTCCAAACCAGCGGAGAATACCTGCTTGACGGCGAGAACCTGCAAAATGCGGACAGCGACAGGCTGGCAGAGGTGCGCAATAAATTGCTCGGATTTGTGTTTCAGGGATTTCATCTGCTGCCTAAAATGACTGCGGCAGAGAATGTTGCGCTGCCGTTAATGTATGCAGGCGTTCCCAGAAAACAGCGAAAGGAATTGGCAGAAGCGGCGCTGAAAACGGTCGGCTTGGAGGATAGAATGGATTTCCTTCCCAATCAGCTTTCGGGCGGACAGTGCCAGCGTGTTGCCATTGCGCGTGCAATCGTCGGCAAGCCAAAGCTTCTGCTGGCAGATGAGCCGACCGGTGCATTGGATACCGCATCGGGAAATCAGGTTATGGAGATCTTTGATAAGCTCAACGCCGAGGGCACGACGATCATTATGATCACGCATGAGCCGGAGATCGCGCAGCGGGCAAAACGAATGGGTTTTATCCGCGATGGCGTGCTTACCTTTGCAGATCAGACAGGTGATGCCGATGAATAAGAAAAGGCTGAAAATTATCCTGATTGCTTCTATCAGCGCAGTCGCTGCGATTGCAATTCTTGTGGGGGCAATCTGGATTTTCGGAAATTCCGGAAATCCGGTCGATGTCATTCCAATCAGCTACTGTTCAACCGATGGCTTTGGAATGGGGTCTCAATTTGACGGTATCGTTACATCGGATAATTTGCAGGCAATTTATCCGAGCGATACACTGACAGTTACGGAAGTGTTTGTAAAAGAGGGGCAGAAGGTCAAAAAAGGAGACAAGCTTCTCAGCTACGATACCACATTGACAGATATCCAGTTGGAACGTCAGCGCATTGGCGTTCAGCAGGCGCAGCTTGACTATGAGAATGCAAAAAAGGAACTGGCACAGATCAATGCCATGCTTCCGTACACTCCGCCGCCTGAAACGCAGCCTCCGACGCAAAAACCGACTGAGCCATTGACTCCCGTGGAGGAGCTGCCTTACGATATGGGCGGCGAGGGAACGAAGGACAATCCGCATCGCTGGCTTTGGACAGAGAAAATGACATTCGATAATGAATTTCTTGAAACATCGCTCGGCGAAAATAACGAGGTCTGGATCAGCTTTGAGGTCCGTGAGCAGAATGCGCTTAACGGTATGCTTTTGGAATGTTGGGGTCTGCATGTCATTCGCCTTCCTGCAGAGGGAGATTCACCGGTGCAGTATAAATATCATTTCTTCCAGCCGCAGCTGCAGGATGTGGAAGCGTCCGGAGACGACATCATAGAGGATGATTGGCAGGATTTCAGCTCCGGCTATACTGCAGCGGAAATTGCACAGATGCGGAAAGAAAAGGAAAAGGAAATCCGCGATCTGGATGTAAAATATCGCCTTGCGCAGGTAGAATACGAGCGTATGAAAAAAGAAGCGCAAGACGGAATCGTTTATTCCACCGTTGACGGCGAGGTAACATCTCTGTCAGATACGGAAACGGCAATGAGCGACAATACACCCTTGATGGTTGTTTCCGGCGGCGGATGCTTCTATGTTAAAGTGGCACTGGGAGAGTTTGAGCGTGAGAGCTTTTCTGCCGGAATGCCTGCAGAGATAATGTCATGGATGAGCAGCTCACAGGTTTCCGGAACGCTTGAAAGTGTTTCGGATCTTCCGGTTTCGGGATACTATTACGGCAACGGGAATACCAACGTCACGCTTTACAGCGGCTTGATTGCCGTAGATGCTACGGCAGGTCTGACGGAAGGCGAATACGTTTCTGTTTCGTTCCCTTCATCGGACAGCGAGGGCAATTCGCTCTATCTGGAAAATATGTATATCCGTTCGGAAAACGGGGCTTCCTATGTCTTTAAGCGCGGCGAGGACGGCAGACTTGTAAAGACGTATGTTACGCTCGGAGAGAGCCTTTGGGGCAGCTATACTGCGGTTTACGGCGATCTGTCAGCATCGGACTGGATTGCATTTCCGTACGGAAAAGATGTGAAGGAAGGCGCAAAAACGGTTGAGTCTTCCATGAACGGTTATTTTGGTTGACAGGAAGGGGGAAAGCGGATGACAGAGAGCATATCTCAGGCGCTGCAGGGCGTTCTGGCGCATAAAATGCGTTCCTTCCTGACAATGCTGGGTATTATTATCGGCATTGCCTCCATCATTACGATTATTTCCGGTATCAAGGGTACCAATGAGCGGATCAAGGAAAATCTGATCGGCGCCGGCAGCAATGTGGTTACAGTGCAGCTTTACCAGAACGAAATGGCATATGAAATGTCTTATAACAGCATTCCGCAAGGTGTGATTCCGCTTTCGGGCGAACAGCGTGAAGACCTTCGGGCGCTTGACGGTATAGAAGATGTGTCATTTTATCATTTTCGCAATTATGCAGAGTCGATTTATTATCAGAATACTGCATTCTCCGGCAGTATCTACGGCATTGATGACAGCTATTTTTCCGTTAACAATTATCACATCAAGTGCGGACGCGGTTTTACGCAGGAAGACGATTTGCAAATGCGGAAAAATGTGATCGTGGATGAAAAAGCCGGGAAAACATTGTTTGGAAATCAGTCGCCGGTCGGAAAAATAATTGAAATTTTCAAACAGCCGTATACGGTTATCGGCGTTGCGGCACGGACGGAAGAGTATGCACCGGTTATCAACTCGGTGGAGGATTATTATCTCTACGCGGAAACGGGCGGCGGTTCTATCTTTATTCCCGACAGCACATGGCCGATTGCATACCGGTTTGATGAACCGCAATGTGTTGCCGTACGTGCTTCCTCAACCGATGCCATGACCGGTGCAGGAAAAGCAGCGGCGGATTATCTGACAGAGCACCAGATCGCATCCGGCGCAGCTCAAAACGGCTTCAGCTACCGCAGCGACGATCTTCTCAAGCGTGCAGAACAGCTGCAGGAGCTCAGCAATGCAACCAACCACCAGCTGATTTGGATTGCGTGTATTTCGTTGCTGGTCGGCGGTATCGGCGTTATGAATATCATGCTGGTCAGCGTGACGGAGCGAACAAAGGAAATCGGCCTCCGTAAGGCAATCGGTGCAAAACGACGCAAAATCCTTGCACAGTTTCTGACGGAGGCTGCCGTGCTGACGGGAATTGGCGGCGTTTTAGGTGTTTTGGGCGGTATCGGATTGTCAGAACTGATTTCCGGTCTTATGAAAACACCGTCTGCGATCAGCGTACCGGCAATTCTGGCGGCTACGATATTCTCTATCCTGATCGGTGTTGTATTCGGACTGGTTCCGGCTGTCAAGGCTTCTAAGCTCAATCCGATTGATGCGTTAAGACATGAATAAAAAAATCGGTATTTCTGACATGGAAATACCGATTTTTTTGAAAAAACCTCCAAAGTATGTTATAATGAAAAAAAATTTGCAGGAGGATGCCATGCTGAAACCGAAACATCTGCAAAAAGGGGATAAGGTCGCAATCGTCAGCCTTTCCCGTGGAATGCTGGGAGAGCCTGAATTCATCCATAAATATGAAATTGCAAAGCAGCGTCTTGAGGACGATTTCGGGCTTGAGGTTGTTGCAATGCCAAATGCGCTCAAAGGGATTCAGTATCTTTACGAACATCCGGAGGCACGGGCACAGGATCTGATGGATGCGTTCCGCGATTCGAGTATAAAGGCAGTATTCAATGCGATCGGCGGTGATGACTGCATTCGCCTGCTTCCGTATATTGATTTTGATGTGCTGCGGAACAACCCGAAAATCTTTACCGGTTTTTCCGATACGACCTCCAATCATTTTATGATGTTTAAGGCCGGCATCGTTTCCTATTACGGCGCAAGCATTATGACAAATTTCTCCGAATACGGAAAAATCAATGACTATACGCGCAAGATGATTCAAAATACGCTTTTTGAGCCGAAGCCGACACTTGAAATACCGTCAGCACCGTATTGGTATGACGATGAGGACGAAAAAATCTGGTGGAGTGAAGAAAACCAAGATCGTCTGAAATCGTATCATGAGGAGAAAATCGGCTATGAGGTGATTCAGGGAAGCGGCATTACAGAGGGCAGACTGTTCGGAGGATGTCTGGATGTTTTTATTGAGCTTCTCGGCACACCGCTTTGGCCTGAACTTGAGGCGTGGCGCGGAAAGATGCTGTTTCTGGAGACCAGCGAGGAGGATATGCCGGCCGATGTGCTGACGTGGATTTTGCGAAATTTGCAGGCGCAGGGGATTTTTGATGTAATTTCGGGTATCCTCGTCGGCAAGCCTGCCAGAAGAAGTAAATATGAGGCGTATAAAGATGCCTACCGGCAGGTGGTCGGCTTTGAGGCAGGACATCCGGAGCTGCCGATTATCTGCAACGTCAATTTCGGACACGCCGAGCCGATCTGTGTTTTGCCGTACGGCGTCATGTGCCGTTTGGATGCGGATAAAAAAACGATTACATTGCTTGAACCGGCAACGGCTTAATGATTTGAAAGGGGTTATTTGATTATGAAACGCTGTTTAACTATTTTACTTATGCTGTCTTTGCTGATTTCTCTCTGCGGATGTGAGCTGATTCCCGGGAAAAACCGTCCGGAATCAAAAGAAACTACGCAGGCACAGACGGAATCTACTGCTTTTGAAACGGAAATTTTCGAAACGGAAACAGAGCCGGAGGTTTCGGAAATTTCTGCTTATGTAGAGGATGCATTTTCCGATACTTTGAATTTTGAAGGAAATGCTTTTTCCTATCATATTCCGAAGATCGTCTGCCAGACGGAAGAGATTGAAGAAATCAACAAGGAAATCTATGATCTGTTCTATAACGAAATCTATACCTCCGAAGTGCTCGGAACGTTGGATGAATACGGCATGCCTGGACTGTGCGAAATCAATTATATGTGGGGCAAATGCGGCGATTATCTTTCTCTTGTGATTTATATGTCACCGTATGCTTCGTCCGGAACAGACTACAGCGTCTGGAATATTGACTTGCGCGAAGCCGAACAGGTTTCCGATGAAAAGATCGTTGAAATTTTTGATTACGATATGGACAGCTTTTATCTCCATGCAACGGATGTAATGGGCTCTTATTGCTTTGATACAACATATCAGTTCGTTCCGGAGGAAATGATGGATGAGTTCCGTCAGGTACTTATGAACACAATTTCGGAAAACAATGTCCATGAGGCAATGCCCTACATCGGAGAAGACGGACTGCTGTGGATGATTGCAGGAATCGGCTCACTTGCAGGAGCGGATTATTATGCGCAGGCTATTCCGTTTGAATCCTATCCCGTATCGCAGGAGTATCTGGACTATATTTCATAAAAGAGAGGAGCTTCGGCTCCTCTTTTAGGTATATCTTTTTACATTGCCCCATAAACGGGACATTTGTTGTGATATAATTGCCGCAGGAGATGAGAATATGCTGCAAATTTGGCTTTGTACCGACCGAAAAGTAAATACGCAGAAAATCATGGATGCGATTTGCGCAAATGCAAAACAGGGACATGGCGGTCAGCTGCTGATCGTTCCGGAGCAGTTTTCCCATATGGCAGAGCGCTGCCTTTGCGCTTCCGGCGGAGCGCAAATCAGCCGTTTTGCAGAGGTGCTCGGCTTTTCCAGACTGGCAAACCGTGTGTTTTCGGTAGACGGTGGATGTTCCGAGACTGAGACGGATGCTGTCGGAAGGCTGCTGACAATGTCGCTTGCGGTGGAGCAGGTGCAATCCAGACTGAAAATTTACGGTATCAGTGCGGCAAAGCCCGAATTTTTGCTTCAATTGCAGGATACCTTTGACGAATTCCGCAGCTTCTGCATTACGCCGGAACGCCTGCGGCAGATCAGCAGCAAAACGGAGGGCGTACTGGCGGAAAAGACCGAGGAATTTGCCTTGCTCATGGAAAGCTGTGATGCTGTTTGCGCACAGATGGGGCAAAATCCCGAAACACGGCTGACACGCTTACTGCATGCATTGGAATCCAGCAAGTATATAGAGGGAAAACGATTCTATTTTGATGGCTTCACGGATTTCAACGGCGTGGAATACGAAATTCTTTCTCAATTGCTCAATCGCGGTATTGATATAACCGTTGCCTTGCAATGTGATTCCTTGGAATCGTCTAAACAACAGTTTGCTGCCGCAAGACAAACCGCTGCGGCGCTCAACCGGATTGCCGCGCAGCAGGGAGAACACGCTAAAATCGTTACGATACCGGTACAGGAGGAAGCGCAGCCGCTTTCTTATTATAGATCTAAAGCGTTTTCCGGCGCTTTGCATCCGTATCCGGATCCACAGGAGCAAATTGTCCGCATTCATGGCGCGGATGCTATGGCGCTGTGCAGAACGGCTGCCGGAGAGATTTTGCGCCTTGCATCTACGGGCGTGCGATGGCGCGATATTTCCGTTGCCTGCGCAGACTATGCTTCCTATCAGCCGATGCTCGAATCTCTCTTCCGCAGAGCGAAGATTCCTGCTTATTTTGCAGGAGATACGGATATTTTGCGCCAGAATGTTGCACATATGCTGTTAACAGCGCTCGATGCTTCTTGCAGAGCGATGGATACCGACACGGTATTGGCCTATATTAAATCCGGATTTGTGCCTTTGGACCGGGAGCACGTTGACCGTATGGAGAATTATGCGCTTCTGTGGCGGATTTCGGGAAGCCGTTGGGAACGTCCGTGGACGATGAATCCCGATGACTTCCGCCAAAAGCCAAATGAGCGCTCAATGAAGCATCTGGAACAGCTCGAAAGCGACAGAAAGCTCGTCTTGACACCGCTTCTGCGCCTGCGAAAAGCGCTTCACAATGCTGAAAATACAGGCGAAATGGTGCTCGCATTCTATGCCTTTATGGAAGAAATTGAATTAGCTGAAACGCTCAACCGCCTTGCACAGGAGCAGTATGAAGCCGGCAATTTGCAAAAATCGCAGGAATATGTGCAGGTCTACGGCATTATCTTCGATCTTTTAGAGCAGATGTACGGAGTGCTCGGCAAGAGTGTCCGCACGCCTGAAAACTTTTACCGGATTTTCCGTGCGGCGCTGTCGCAGAGCAAGGTCGGAACAATTCCTGCAAGTCTTGACTGCGTTACTGTCGGCAGCCTGATGTCACAGCGGCGTTGCGATACGGACTATGTTATGGTGCTCGGTGCAAATGAAGGAATGTTCCCGTGTGCACAGGGCGGAATCGGACTGTTAACAGACAGCGAACGCATCAGCCTGAAAGCGCTTGGAATGGAGCTTGCACCGACAGCTGCCGGCTCGCTTGACAGGGAGCTTGCGGCAATCGACAGCGTGTTCAATGCGCCGGAGAAGTGCCTTTATTTGGGAGCCTCTGAGGGAAAAGAAGCGTATCTGGTGAGAAGAGCGTTTGAACTTTTTCCGAATGCGAAAACCTTGCAGGGGGACAAAGAACTCATTTCGCGTTCAGAGCGGGAGTATCTTTCTTATCTTGCTTCGGTACCTGAACTGCTGGAACAATGCGAAAATGAAAAAACTGCCCAAAAGGCAAAAGAAATTTTGAAAGCATCTTCTTATCGCGTCGGACAGCTTTCGGAAAGCACGGTAAAAAGTCTCTACGGAGAAGAACTTGCCCTGTCTTCTTCAAAAATAGATTTACTTGCCTCATGCCGATTTGCATATTTCCTGCAATACGGCTTGCGTGCAAAGCAGCGCGAAACCGCGGAGATGGACCCGAGAATGTACGGCACCTTCGTGCATGACGTGTTGGAGCATACTGCGCGGCAGGTAATGCAGGAGGGCGGATTTGAAAAGCTTTCGCTCGAACGCGTTTTGCGCATTGCGGAAGATCGGATGGAGTACTACGCCAAAGAAGTGCTTTCCGACTTGTGGGAATCTGCAAGAGCGGAGTATCTGTTCCGTCGTAATTTTGCGGAGGTGCGGTTAATTGTAACGGACCTTTATGAGGAAATGTCTGCATCGAAATTCCGTCCGCAATGGTTTGAACTGCACTTTGCCGGCAATGGAAAAGGGGAGCTGCCATCAATTAAGATTGCCGGCGAAAAGGTCACCGCGCAGCTTGAGGGATTTGTTGATCGTGCAGATATCTGGCGTGACGGTGACACGGTCTATGTGCGTGTTGTGGACTATAAAACAAACAAGAAAAGCTTTGATTATACAATGATTCTGAACGGTCTGCTGCTGCAGATGCTTCTGTATTTGTTTGCGCTGCAGGAGTCCGGAAAAGACTTCCTGCAAATGCCGCTTCAGTCTGCAGGCGTTCTCTATTTTGAAGCGAAGGCAGAAAACACTTCCTTAAAGAATAAGCTTGACGAAAAGGAAATGCTGAAAAAACAGAACAGCCGGAAAAAACGCAGCGGACTGATTTTGGATAATGAAGCTGTTTTGCAGGCAATGGAACCGTGCGAAAATGATCCGGTTTATCTGCCTTATTCGCACAATAAGGACAATGACCGGATCGGAAGCCTGTTTAATTCGCAGCAGCTGCAGATGCTCAAGGCATATATTTTCAGAACGGTAGCGAATTTAAGCGATGAACTGTTCAGCGGAGATATTTCTCCGAATCCGTATTTTTTGACTAATACCTCCAACGCCTGTGCTTATTGTCCCTATGCTTCCGTTTGCCGCGATGATAAGCAGGAGCGTTGGCTGAATAAAGTTAAATCTTCGGATGAATTCTGGTCTGAGATCGGGGAGGTGACATCGGATGGCAAAGTTTGAGCTGACAAAAGAGCAGCAGGCGGTTGTTGACAATCGAGGCGGTACGCTGCTTGTTTCTGCAGCAGCAGGCTCCGGAAAGACGAAGGTCCTGATTGACCGTGTTTTGAAACAGGTTGAGGAGGAGCAGCGCAATATTGACGATTTTCTGATGATCACCTTTACGCACGCTGCTGCTTCGGAGCTTCGTGGAAAGATGATCGCGCAGCTCAGCCAGCGTCTTGCACAGTGTCCCGATGACCGCCATTTACAGCGGCAGATGAGCCGTGTTTATCTCGCACAGATTTCTACCGTACATTCCTTCTGTGCAGGGCTTTTGCGCGAATATGCGCATATTTTGGACATATCCGGCGATTTCCGTCTATGTGATGAACAGGAAACAGTGATTTACCGTGACAGAGCAATGCAGACGGTTTTGGAAGAAGCCTATCGGAACATTCGGGAAGAACCGCAGATTGCAGCGGCGCTTAATATGTTCGGGCGCGGACGCAATGATAAAATGCTTCCGGAGCTTATTCAGAAATCTTATTTTGCGCTGCAATGCTACCGTGATCCGAAAGAGCGTATCCGGCAGCTGCGCGAAACGCTGCATACGGAGAACTGCGAAGATGCAGGAGAAACCGTATGGGGCGCCTATCTGATTTCCGAATTTCATGCTTTTTTGGACAGCGCTGAAAAGTCGATGCATCGGGCATTGGAAATCGTAGAGCAGACAGACTGGCTTTCGCCGTATCTCGCGGCATTTCAAAGCGATATGGAGCTTCTGCGCGAATTAAAAGAGCAAACGCAATGGGAAGCGATTCGTGAAAGCTTTGCCTCACCGTCGAGATTATCTGCGATTCGCAGCTGTCCGGATGCAGAACTGAAAGCGCGAGTTCAGTCTGTCAGAAAACGTATTATGACCGAGCAGATGTCGAAATGGAAAGAGGTTTTTGCTGTTCCCTCCGACGAGGCACTTGCAGATCTTGCGCTGAGCGCTGATGCACTGCATGGCTTCCTGACACTGACGGAAGCATTCATGCAGCAGTATCAAAAAGAAAAGAACAGCCGCCGTCTGCTGGACTACAACGATTTGGAGCATCTGACACTGAAGCTGCTTGTTTCAAAAGATGGAAACCGGACCCGTGCAGCGCACGAAGTTTCAGAGCGTTTTGCGGAAATCATGGTCGATGAGTATCAGGACACCAACCGTGTGCAGGATGCCATTTTCCGCGCCGTTTCAAAAGACGAAAATAATCTCTTCCTTGTCGGTGATGTGAAGCAGTCGATCTATCAGTTCCGACTTGCCGACCCGACGATGTTCCTTGAAAAATATCACGCATTTATGCCGTATACACAGGCAGAGGACGGTAAGCCGAGAAAGATTCTGCTTTCCGACAATTTCCGCTCCGACCGTCAGATTCTTTCAGCTGCAAATGATGTGTTCCGCCTCTGTATGACCGATCGTGTAGGCGGTTTAACATACGGTGATGCCGAGGCACTTCGTGCAAAAGCAAACATTGTGCAAGCAAACGATCACCCGGTAGAGCTGCACTGCATTGATACAAAGACTGTCCCGGCGCAGCCGAAAATTTCAAATGATGAAATAGAAAGCGAGTTCATCGCCCGACGCATTGAAAAAATGCTGAAAAGCAGAGAGCTGATTCCGGACGGCGAACAATCTCTGCGACCTGTCCGTCCGGAGGATATTGTCATTTTATGCCGTGGCGTAAAGGATAAAGCGCAGATTTATATCAACGCTTTGGGCAGACACGGCATTCGCTGCGTTTGCGGCAACGATAATATTTTCCTTTCCGAGGAAATCGCAATTCTGACGGCATTGCTGCAGGTGATTGATAATCCGCATCAGGATATTCCGCTTCTGACGGTGCTGTTTTCGCCCTTGTTTTGTTTCTCGGCTGATACGCTTGCACTTGCGCACGCCAAGCAAAGAGCTGGCGATTTGTATGATGCGCTTTCCCGGCATGAAACGGCAGAAGACTTTGTATCTTTCCTGAATGAAATGCGCGATTATGCGCAGAACGGCTCTCTTCATTCGCTTCTGAATGTGCTGGAAGAACGCTTGTGTATTTATGCTGTATTCGGCGCAATGGAGGCAGGAATGCAGCGTATCAGAAATATTGACCGTTTCTTTGCGTTAGCGGATTCCTTTGAAAACGGTGACCGCTTCGGTCTGAGCAGCTTCCTTGCGTATCTGGAATTGATGAAAGCGAAAGGTATGCAGTCTGAAGACAGCAAGGTTGCAGGCTCGGTCCGCCTTATGACGATGCACGCATCAAAGGGTCTGGAATTTCCTGTTGTCTTTTTGGCTGATTTGTGCGGACAGTTTAACCTGCAGGACGGCAGAGCGCCGCTTTTGGTTGACTCTGAATTGGGAATTGGCGCGAATAACTACTTGCCCGAGCAGCGTCTGACCTATCCGACGATTGCAAAAAATGCGATTGCCGATCGAATGAGGAAAAACAGCATTTCAGAAGAAATGCGAATTTTGTACGTTGCAATGACCCGTGCAAAATATAAGATCATTATGACCTGCTGCGCAAGCAATCTGGAAGGTACGCTCAGCCGCATTGCCGCGGAGCTGACAAATCCGGCGGATAATCTTTTGATTGAGTCCGCGCAGAATTATGCGCATTGGATTTTGATGTGCGCTATGAGCAGAACGGAAGCCGGCTGCCTGTTTGAAATCGGCGGTTATCCAGAAGCGCGTTCGGTTTCGGAATATCCGTGGGATATTGCGGTATATGACGGAAATGATTTTTCTGATTTTGATACAAAAGCTGAAAACGGAGAAAATGCTTCTGAGGCGCAGGAAATCATTGCGTATCAGCCGCTTGCAAGAATACGGCAGGAAGCTGAGATTTCGCCAAGTAAAATAACGGCAACACAGTTAAAGGGCAGGACTTTGGATGACGAAGCGGCATCGGATACGCAAACGAAACCGCTGTTTCATTTTGATAAGCCGAGATTTTCCGAGCAGAAGAAACTGTCTCCTGCAGAGCGCGGTACGGCAATTCATCTGGCAATGCAGTATATCTGCTATGAAAAGTGTACTGAAATTTCAAAAATCAATTCCGAGCTTGACCGCCTTGTTACAGAGAAATTTCTGTCACAGCAGCAGCGTGAGGCAGTTGATGCGCGAAAGATTCAGAATTTCTTTTTGTCCGATTTGGGGCAGCGAGTGCTTCGCGCCAAGAAGCTTGTCCGTGAATTTAAGTTCTCGGTGTTGGAAGACGGTGCAATCCTGAATCCGAATTTGAAAGGGGAACAGGTGTTGCTGCAGGGCGTGACTGACTGCGCAATCGTCGAGCCGGACGGACTGACAATTCTTGATTTCAAGTCTGACCGTGTAAAATCCGGAGAAGAAGGTGAACGCGGAGCGTATTACCGAGGTCAGCTTGACGCGTACAGCGCGGCATTGTCAAAGGTATTTGCGCTGCCTGTTAAAGAATGCTATCTTTATTTCTTCGCCACGGATACAGCGATTCAGGTATAAAAAATACTCCGTTTGCATTTTGTTTTGCAAACGGGGTATTTTCAACTATTTTTTAATTGCTTTGACAAATTCAGCAGGATTTCCGGCTTTGAAATATGCGCTGCCTGCAACAAGGACATTCGCACCGTTTTCGCGGCAGATCATGCCGGTCTTTTCGTTTACGCCGCCATCGACCTCCAACTCACATTCCGGATTCTGCTTATCAATATAGGAGCGGATGGCTTTCAGCTTCGGCATCATATCCTCCATAAAGGACTGACCGCCGAATCCGGGCTCAACCGTCATGACAAGAATCAGATCGCAATACGGCAGGAAGGGAAGTACCGCTTCGGCAGGCGTTTTCGGTTTTACAGAAATGGCTGCCTTTACGCCGTTTTCACGAATCCGTTTCAGAGCGGCGAGCGTGTTTTCCTCAGTATCTGCTTCCGCATGAACGGTCAGTATGTCGCTTCCTGCTTTGCAGAAATCATCCACGTAACGAATCGGACGGTCAATCATCAGATGCACATCAAGCGGAAGCTCGGTGATTTTCCGAATCGCCGCAACAACGGGAATACCGATCGTAATGTTCGGGACGAAAATGCCGTCCATGACATCAACATGGACATAATCTGCGCCTGCAGGCGTGAGTGCGCGGATATCGCGCTCCAGATTAACAAAATCGGCAGATAATATAGAAGGAGAAACTTTTATCATTAGAAACCTCCGAGGCATAGAATGATATGCAGCACGGCGGAACTCCATCCACGCGAAGCTGCTGCTATGATTATATGGGATTTGCATTTCAATGTCAATTTTTTCCTACAATATCTTTCTCCAAACGGAACACACTAATAGCGACATCAGACGAAGGAGGAAGAGTTATGGATTGTCATTGTGATGCAAACCGTTCTATTCAGTGTACTGTTACCCAGTGTAAATTCCACTGCGGCAGCGAAGATTTCTGTTCTCTCGGACAGATCCAGGTCGGTACGCATGAAACCGACCCGACAGTCAAGGAATGTACCGACTGCATGTCCTTCAACAGAAAGTAAAAGCAGGTGGCTGCGACGTGTTCGCAGCCATCATTTTTCTTTTCGTTTTTCCAGCCAGACATTGAAAACACTGCCGTAGAACAGAATGGAAAAACAGAAAAACAGCCATAACATTCCGATGGCAATACCGGAAAGACTTCCGTAAATCAGAGAATACGAGCCGGAATGCTTGACGTAATAGGAAAAGAAAAACGTAAACAACTGCCATCCGAGCGCAGAAAGAAGAGCGCCCGGGAGTACAGAGCGAATACGAATTTTTCGATTCGGCAAAATGCAATACAGCGCAGTAAAAAGTACGCTCAAAAGAATGAACAAAAACAATCCGCGGAATCGAAGCAGCTTGACAATAAATCTTAAAACCGGAACACTTTTGCTTTCCAGATAGTCTGCAATTTCGCTGCCGAAACCGTGCAGAACAAAGGTAAGGAGCAAAGCGACAATCAGAACGATCATGTGCAGTACGCTGAGGATTCTGCGAATGAAATAATTTCTGTTTTCTGTTACGCCGTATATTGCGTTCAACCCCTGCTGGATGCAGTACATACTCCTTGACGATGACCAAATTGCAACAATAGCTGTTGCAGAAATCAGGAAGCCGGTGCTGTTTTCGCTCATCTGCGTAATCACGCTGTCAATCAGACTGTGCATTGCGCTTGGTGTAACGCTTTGAATTGCATAAAGCAGATCATTTTTTGTAAATCCGATATACGGAAGCAGGCACAAAATCAGCATCACGGCAGGAAAGAATGACAGTATCAGATAAAATGAAGTATTTGCTGCATACAAAGGTACCTGATAACTACTGATTTTTAAAACAATAGTTTTTATTTTTTTGTATAATGCTGACATAGTCCACCTCCTCAACCTCATTTTAAGATATTAACGTATTTTTGTAAAGACTTTTTTCGCCGGTTTGACATTAGAAGCTGAAAATGCTATACTTAATACAATACTATATGTATCTATAAAACAGATATACTTGGGAAGTGGACTATGTATACACGAATCAGCAGCTCAATGGCAAGCTTTTGCCGGAATATGCCGTTAGAAGCGGCAATGCGCATGGTAAAGGATGCAGGCTTTGATGGCTTGGATTTCCCGTTCAGCACATACAGCACCGCGCCTGCAGCGCCCATGCAGGGCGAAAACTGGCGCGAATGGGTGAGGGAAGTCAAGCGGATTTCCGAAAACATCGGACTTCCCATCGTGCAGGCACACGCAACATGGGAACAGGCCATTGCGGACGATTTTCACTACGAAGCGCCGCACGAAATCTATTACCGTACCATAGAGGCGTGCGGAATTCTCGGCTGCACAAATCTGGTTTTTCATCCTTTGCGTCAGAATGAGCGTGTAGACAGTGTGCAGCTGCGCAGTAAAATCCACGATTATAATGTTCGATGGTTTCATGACCTGATTTCCGCTGCGGAACGCTTTGGCGTTGTCATCAATCTGGAAAACACATTTGATTCTCATCATGTGCAGAAACCTGGTGATCTTCCTTATCCGTATACTACGGCAAGGGATATGATCGATCTGATGAACGATGTTGGCGGAAACAGCATTAAAATCTGTCTGGATACGGGTCATGCCAATATCAGCGCACAGGATATTCCTGAAATGATCCGTATGTTCGGACGTGATCTGGCGACTGTCCACCTGAACGATAACTACGGAAAAATAGAACCGATCTATGAAGATCTGCACCTTTTCCCCGGTTACGGACGAATCGAATGGGAGCCTATCTTCCATGCACTGAAAGAAGTAGGCTTTGGCGGTACTATGAATATGGAGCCGATCGGTGAGTTAAAGCATATTTCGAATCAAATCCGTAAAATTCAGCTTACGGCCGCAGCGCAAACGCTTCGTGCATTAACGCAATAGCAACTTGTAGGGTGCGGGCTTGCTCGCACCGAAAGACGCTATCGTCGCAATAATATAAAAAAGGTAAATATCGGATAGCATCAAGGAACAGAAAACAGTCTCCGAGAAAAGCTATCGGCGTTGTCATTGCGAGCCGCGTAGCGGCGTGGCAATCTTTCCATTTCAATTACAGCATATTTTCTGGAAACGGACAGATTCCCACGGTCGCAAAGCAACCTCGGAATGACAAAAGGAATAAAGTGCAGGAAAGACATTTCTTGCACTTTTTTTGCGTATTAATCCCCAAAATGACAAGATATGATACATTTTGACAACTAACAATATATTTATTGAAAAAACACAATATATTGCGCATATCATACAAAATACATCATGTTATAGTACCTTTTTTAATATGCTCAAAATTCCTTAAATATATAATTATCCAAAAAATAAAATCGATTTATCAAAATCTACTGTATTTTTTGAAATGCATGAGAAATGTTAACCATATCCTTGCATGTTTGCAAATTGCATGGTATAGTACTAATTAATAAAACTGCGTTACGCTGTAAATTACTTTTTTGCGTGGCGTTGCCGTATACATATTTTTTTCTTTGGAAAGTGCGATTTGCTTTCCGTGTACCTTGAAAAAGTGAATATGCCCCGAACGGATAACGGGGCTTTTCATCCGTGGGCAAGGGAGTGCAGGACCCTTGTTCCCGGAAGAATGGTTTATCCGAAACAAATCCAAAAACTATTTTTAAGGAGAAAAAAAGGTTATGAAAAAACGCATCCTTAGCTTAGTTCTTGTTGTGGCAATGGTCGCAACCCTGTTCGCAGGTCTGACCCTTACCGCAAGCGCTGCCGATCTGTATTATACCTTGGCAGCTGTGAATGATGGCAGCAACGGCTATGCCACCGATTCTGTTTTTGCTGTGAATGGTATTACCTGGAGCATTACCGGTAATACCACAATGGTTCCCTGGCGTATCGGCGGCAAGGAGGTCACGAATGTTGACCGCGCGGTTTATTCCAAGACCGCTATGGGCAGCGCGATCTCCAAGGTTGAGTTGGATGTCGGTGGTGCAAGCAGCATCACGGTCAACTCCCTCAGCCTGGTCGTTGCAAGCGACGCTGGCTTTGCCAATGTGATCGACACCAGGGCAGGCACCTTCGCTGCAAACTCCACCATTACTTTCACCCCGACCTCCGGCACGGAATGGGCAACCGGCGCTTACTACAAATTCATCTTTAATGTTTCTGTAAGCAGCTCAAGCAACAAGTTCGTCGAGTTCACTGCTGCAAGATAATTCGCAGCAAGCGGCACGACTCCCACAGAGCCCACCTCTGAGCCCA
>R26__coassemble_324_pt1 | contig 31434 bp, 27 predicted proteins | sample R26__metabat2_low_PE_037 | metagenome-assembled genome bin R26
TATCGGTACATTTAATGGCAACATCTTCCATAGCGCATCCTCTGACTCCACACTGAAAGCCGATGTTACCGTTTCCTATACTCGTTTGGACGGGAAGGTACTGACCGCCACAATCAATGTTGAAATCGGCAAAATGCCGGTTGTGATGTATGACTTTGAGGAAGATGATAACGGCAGACAGACTGCCGCTCACTTCCATTGGGGCAAAGGCGAACCGAATTACGGTGTATATACCGGCGAGCATGAAACGCTTGAAGTCGTTACAAATGGCGGCTATCCGGGCGTTGAGCCGACCTATGCGACCTTTAATGCTCCCTACACCTTTACCGGCAACTATGATACTGCATGTCCTGCTTCCGGTATCTTTGCTGCCAACGGTTATGACTACTATCTGTGGCCGAATGGAACGTTGGTTGAAAATGGCTGCGGCGAGCTGAAGGTTGCTGCCCGTACCGAAGGCGCACAGGTTCGTTCCGGCGACTACTCTCTGGAGCTTGACTACGACTATGCTTCCTATGATGGTTCTGCAAACGCAAACTACTATCTGCGTACGACCGAGATGAAGGTCATTGAGGGCTATCCCACGCAGCTCGGTGTCTGGATCTATGCTCCCGAGGGCACGGCAAATTACGTGATTGCCTGCGACGTTGGCGCGTGGAACGGCTCGAAGTATGCTACCAAGAACCATTTCCTGAAATACGATATGGACGGTAAGACATACAACATCAACGAGGACGGCATTCAGTGGACAGGTTGGATGTATTGCTACGCAGACATGACGGATACGTGGGCTCAGATTTCCGAGGAGCATCCGCTGATTATCCGTAACGGTGAAGGTTTGTTCTGGCTGAACTATCAGCCGGGTAAAAACCTCGGCGGCCGCTATAACGGTACGCTGTATTTCGATGATTACCGTTTTGTTTACGGCACGAATCTGGATGACCTTGTGAATCCGACCATTACCTCGGTGAAACTGAACGGTGAGGAAATTAAGGAAGACGGAACAACAGTTGTTGACACCAATTCGGTTGAATTTGCAGCACAGTTCTTTGATCCGGACAGCCAGAACCGTACCGGCGTGGATCCTTCCTCCACAACCTTCTTCATTGACGGTGTAAACATTGCACTCGACGGTGACGATGCTTCCGCGACCACCAGAACCACGCTGAGCAACGGCAGCCATACAATTAAGGTTCAGATTGCTGACGGCAGCGGCAACACGGCTTCTGTCACGCGTGCCTTTACAGTGAATTGCGCAGACAACAATAATCCCAGCGCATCGCTTTCCGGCCGCGATATTATCGCAATCGGCAGCACCTATGATCTCAACCTTGCAGTAGACGGAACTGCTTCCGCAGTAGACGCTACGGTGCTGGACTTGAACTCCGACTTCGGCACTCCGACTGTGACATTTGCAGATGGCGTTACCGGTACATATGAATATACCGAGACCGGCTACAGAAAGGCAAAGCTGACCATTCACGTTGAGGGAGAGACTCTCACCGGCACAGTTGCAGAAATCAGCTTTAATGTTCCGGACGATGTGGATGCAGAAGTTGACTTCTTTACCTACTGTGTCAGCTCAATCGTTCTTACCGATGCAAAGGAAAACACCTACACAGATGCACAGGGACTCGTGAAAATGACGGTGTCGGCATACTACACGCTCGACATTTCCACACAGCTGCCCGGCAAGGAATGCACGGTCACGGTATATGATATTGACAATCTTCCGGCTGCGAATGTAACGGTTGCGCTGAACGGTTCCGAAATCGGCAAGACCGATGAAAACGGTGTCCTGAAAACAGACGCGATGTCTGCAATGGAAGCAGGGGAGACCTTCGTGCTCACTGCATATAGTGACAACGGTCTTTCCTTCGAAACAAAGGCGACTGTTATGGGATTTGCGGGCGATGACACCGGCGTTCCCTATACCATTTATCACAATGCAGTTTCCGATCCTGCAACGCAAAAGAACATCACCTGGTTTGCAAACCCGAATTATACTAAGGACTGCTCTTATATCCGCGTTATGACGGAAGCATCCTATAATAAGTATATCAAGCGCGGTCCTGCACCCGATACCGGATATACAAATTTCCGTGCATCGACCGAACTGGTTGCATTCCCCACCAGTAAGAATGCAGCGCGTGTCAACACCATTACACTGGAAGATCTGACACCGGATACCCTGTATTATTATTGGATCGGCGACGGTACCGACGATAACTGGTCCGGCAAGGACGACGGCACGCCGATGTCTTTCCGTACAGCAAAGACAGATAGCACAACGACCACATTCTATGTGCTTGGCGATACGCAGATGAGCGGCAAGGTGGATGAGGATGCCGAGCCGATTGCGCTGCTGTCCGGTATGCTGAAAAATATTGCTGAAAAGAATGTCGATTTCGGCATTCAGACCGGTGACTTTGTCGATAACGGCGGCAACTATAACCACTGGGAAGAACTGTTCGGCGTATTTGGCGACAGCCCACTTGCTTCCAAGGATATTATTCATGTTCTCGGCAACCACGAGTACGCAGGTGATTACAGCGGCAAGGTTGCTAATACTGTTCTTGACTTGTCAGATCCTGATTACTATTCCGTAGAATACAATGATGTTTATGTTGCGGTTATCAATAACAGTGCAGATCTGAATAAGGCCGCACAGTGGCTGATCGCGGATGCAGCAAAATCAAGCTGCACGTGGAAGATCATGACCGTCCATCAGCCTGCATACTATACGAATACCAACGGCGGCAGCGAGAAATTCAATGAGATCCTTGCTCCTGCGGCAGATGCGGCTGATATTGATGTCGTATTCTCCGGACACGATCACAGCTATGCACGCACAGAGCAGATGACGGGCGGCGAGTTGGATGACTTCGGCTGCGCATGGTACATTTGCGGCGACCTCGGCGAAAAGTCCAGAAGCCTCAACTATAAGGCAGTGAACAATCCTGATTTCCACTTTGCAATGGTCGACCAGGGCTATGATGCTTTGGCACTGATTGCACAGACAAATGGCTCGACCATGACTGTGATGGCCTACGATGCACAGGGCAATATTCTTGATTCTGCAACCTATGACAAGAATCCGTGCAAGGATGGTCACAATTATATCTGGGATAGCGAGCGTGGTGCAATCGTCTGCACAGTCGGCAACGAACTCGGCAGCGTCGAAGACGGCTGGCTGAAGAATGAAAAGGGCGAGGATGTCTACATCGTTAATAATAAGGCGTTGACCGGTTGGCATCAGATTGATGACACCATCTACAACTTTAACAAGGATGGCTCGATCGCTGAACAGGTTCCTTTTAACGATGATTGCTTCGCCTATGATCGCAAGACAGATAAGATTTACAACAAATACACCAACGAAGAAGCGTATGAAGGCTACAGCGGTTGGACAAAGGACACCGATGGCGGCGAGGTCTTTATCATCAACGGCACATTTAAGACCGGCTGGTTTGTATTCGGCGATGAGGTCTATCATCTGGACGAAAAGACCGGCTATGCCCATGAATTTGCGAATGTTGATGATGTTCCGACAACATGCTCCGAAGCAGGTCATCTGAACATTACCTGCTCCTGCGGCGAAGCTTATTCTGCACCGCAGAGCAATCCTGCAGGACACGTTCCTGTTGCCGTTACAAACGAAGACGGAACTGTCAGCTATGTCTGCAAGAACTGCGGCAGAGTATCCAAGTACGACCTGACATTTATCGATGTCGAGGATAGCGACTGGTTTGCTCCCAACGTGGCATATGCGGTAGACAATGGACTGTTTAACGGCAGAAGTGCGTTGATTTTCGACCCGATGACTTCGATGACCAGAGCGGAATTTGTTACCGTTATCTGGCGTTTCTCCGGCGGACCGGAATATGAAAACGTTGCAAAGCCTGCATATGACGACTGCAAGGAAAACACATGGTATACAGCAGCGGTTAACTGGTCGGCAAAGTATGGTATTGTTAACGGCGTTGGCAATAACTGCTTCGATCCCGATGGCAAGATTACGCGCGAACAGATTGTTACAATTCTTTACCGTCTTGCCGATTACATCAAGCTGAATCATGATTCCATATCTGCTGATTATAAAGATATGTTTGCAGACGGGAAAAAGGTTTCTAAATTTGCAGATAGCGCAATGTCGTGGGCAGTAGGTGCCGGATTGATGCAGGGTAATGAGAAAAACCTGCTCAATCCGAAGGGACTTGCGAACCGCGCTGAAGTTGCTACGATGATCATGCGTTTCCAGCAGATGGTGAATGCGGTCAAGTAAGGCGTCTGCAAGAACTGAATAATAAAGCGAAAAAAATCTCGGTGGAAAGAGAAAATGAATCTCTTTCCACCGAGATTATTATTTTGCGTTCTCAACTGAAAGGGAAGTCCTCTCAGGTGCGGGAATTTTTCGCTGTGTCATTCGGTAGGGATAGCAGCCGCAGCCATCACCGACAGTGCATCGGTACTGATGAGCCAAATGCTGCCATGTCATTTTATCCAATTCGCCTGTCTCCGGTAATGCAGCTTTTTTCTGAAACCACTTGATTGCATTTTGTGTTTGCGTGTCATTTTTTCCCGTCACTCTGACCTTCGGAAAGTCCAGATACAGCTCTCCGAGCGCAAGAAGCAGTGACTGGATTAAATACAGATGAATGTTGTCTTCGCCATTTTTAATGACCTGATTTGGCTGAAGAACGATCTGCAGCGCCTCTGCTTTTGACTGCTGTATCTGATTTTCATGATATGCCCGTTGAATTGCCTCCCATGTATCAAGATCAGCTACTCCGGTAACCGGTATCGCGTGATTTTTCTGAAATTCACTGACTGCATTTTTTGTTTCCTCTCCGTATATGCCGTCCGGATTCAAAAGGTGTTCCGGAAGAACTGTCCGTAGCATGGTCTGAAGATCGTATATCGGAGATTTTTCGGGTCGTTTAACAAAACTCATAGCATCCTCCTAAATTGATTAGAAATCTGTATCGCCGAGGCTTAAAGGTCTTCCGGGATACTGAAACGCCAAAGCCGGCTCCGACCCAATGATTCCCGCGACTCGCCGATAGAGGGAATTCCACGTTGCTGGACCGACAATACCGTCCGGTGTCAGACCGGCAAAATTCTGATAGGCAATCACAGCCGCCTGTGTTGCCGGACCGAAAATGCCGTCCTGACTGATCTCGGGAATGGTTGGGACGTATTCTGCGACTACCTGGAGAAGATACTGAAGCTGACGGACCTTTTGCCCTCTGCTGCCTTGCTGCAGATTGTTCGGAAGCTGCCAGTTAATTGAGTAGAAGGTCTGCCCCAGAGATTCAAGCTCTGAAAGCCTGTTTACGCCGACATAAAGCTGTACCATCTGATACCAGGTCGATCTTCCGACGATTCCGTCGGGATTCAGGTCAAAAATGCGTTGAAATACGCGTACGGAGTTTTCCGTTTGCTGACCGAATACACCGTCAACAGGGGAGATACGGGGGATCGCAGGATAGTTTTGCGCGATCCGGTTTAACATGACCTGCATCTGTACAACACTCGGACCCTGAGAACCGCGGCGCAGGGGAGAGCCGGGGTACGATGGGGTAAAACCGCGCACGGGAGCATTGTTGACGATTTCGATATTGTTTCCGTAATATCGGCGCAAAATCTGTGTTGAGCTCAAGCCCTGTTGTGCAAGGGATTGTGAGCCCCATTGACTTAAACCGCTGCAGGTGACCGTTGTACCGTTGCAGAATTTTGCAGCAAGCGGTTCTACGAAATTAGGCCTTCGCAAATAGTCGTTAAACAGGTTATCGACCAATCGGGAAATGGAGCCGAAATAGTTCCGTCCGTTAATGAACTTTTGATCAATAGCGGTTGACGAGGTAATATCAAAATCATATCCGCGGCTTCGATAGTATTCTGTATATACGCGGTTAAGTGCAAAAGAAACAATCGCAAGGATATTTGCAGTCAGTGCGCTGTCATCCCATGTGGGATAAACCTCGCTGGAAGCGACATTTTTTACATAGTCTATAAACGGCACGGTCACATTGGCGGCGTATGCATTCGGCGCACCGAGATGTACCGTTATCTGTTCCGGAACGTAGGGAATGACTGTCGGCATAGTTACAGCTCCTGTTCAGTGATTTCCACGATCTCGGTCATGTTAAAGGCACCCGGCTGTACACTGAGCGGAAGAAGATCAACATTTTGCTGCGTTAGGATACCCGGAAAAAGCTGAACATTCTCAATCAGCACCCGTTCATAGCCCGGATGGTCAATCAGAATGTTAACAAGGGCAAACGGATTGTCCGTACCGGGTGAAAGACTGCCGCTGAGCTCCGGCGTGGATATTCTGACAGAAGCAATTTTCCCACTTTGATCCGTAACTCTGCTCGCAATCAAGCGCGAACCGTTTCCGGTTTCCTGCGTTACGGTAACGGCAGCATCTGAAATAGGCAATTGCGCCTCGGATGTATAGACTCTGACGGTTAATAATCCTGTTGCTGGCATAGGACACCTCCTGTCAGATATTCTATGCAGGAGCAAGAAAAAAGGTGCCATACGGCACCTCGTTTATTATAAATACTGTTTCATCTGGTCGATATTAGCCTGCTCGGTTTGCAGCAATCTGCGCGAAAGTGTTGCAACCTTCGGCTCCAGCATTCCCATCGTGCGGATATTGTTCAGACTTTTTATCATTCCGCGTGTATTTCCCTGCAGCATCATTTCCGCAATTTTTGCTGTCGGATCCGCACTGGCACGCACGCGCAGAACAGAGGAAACGGCGTTGCCGTATTTTGCAAGCGGATTGATATTTTTTGCTTTTCCACCGCGCTCGTTGATCAATCTGTCAGCTTCCTCATAGATTTCCTCGTATTCCTTGTGCTGTTCACGCAGTGCATTACGGAACTGACGGTTGACGGTCTCGTCCAAAACGACCTCAATTCCGTAACAGCCCATCTGCGTTGTTTTCCGGATGGAGTTCAACATTTGCACTTCATTTCCCATGATGATCACCTCAGCATTATCATGGCAGACAGGGAAGTAAAATATACGACAAAAAACGTAGTGCCAAAAACTGACACTACGTTTTTCATACAAGTGCAATTTTGCCTTATCTGCGGTTCTGGTTGTTCTGATTCTGGTTGTTGTTCTGATTGTTCTGGTTATTCTGATTTCTCTGGTTGTTCTGATTCTGATTGTTGTTCTGGTTATTGTTCTGATTCTGATTTCGGTTTTCCATTTTATAATCCTCCGTAATTCATAATTGCGGTTTTCCGCACGGTTAGTATGCCCTTTCAAAATCAGATTATCCAGCAGATTTGCCCAATGCGGTCTGAGAAACTGACAAAAATCGGAAACAAAAAATAACATACAGGAAGCAAAAGAAAATAAAATAATTTTTTTCAACATAACATATAAAAACTGCATTGTGCAACCTGCTGATTAATACTTGGCTGATTTATGCAGAATTAACGAATATTGTAGAGAAAATAGATTGCTTATTGACAATAACGCACAGAATTAGTATGATGGTGTCATAATGGGGTGGAAGTTGGCAATGCTCTGTTTTTACACGGGAAAAAGAGCATCCTTAAAACGTTTCGTCCTGTAAAAAAGGTACTGGTTGTACCGTAAAAAAGGAAGGTTTTATCTTGAGCATTTTAATCTATGTTGTGCTCGCTGTGATCGTCCTTGCTCTTTGCTACATTACCTTCAATTTCTTCCACGTCAAGGCGATGAAGGAAGGCACTGAGGAAATGGTGGAGATGGCTGGTATTATCCGCAGCGGCGCCTCCGCGTTCATGAAGACCGAATATAAGACGATTTCCATCGTTGCTGTTCTGGTCGCACTTCTCTTCTCCCTTCTGGTTGAATGGGGCAGTGGTCTTACATTCATCCTGGGCGCTGTTATGAGCAGCTGCGTCTGCATTCTCGGTATGCGCAGTGCTACTTATGCAAACGTCCGTACTGCAAACAAGGCTCGTGAATCTCTGTCCATTGGCGAGACTGTTAAGGTCGCTCTTTCCGGCGGCAGCATCTCCGGTCTGGCTGTTCAGGCTTTCGGTATGCTCGGTCTTGTTCTGGTCCTCATCATCTCCCCGGTCAATGCTGACACCCTGAAGGAATCCGGTCACGGCATCATCAATGTCGGCCTGAGCGGAATCACTCCGTGCCTGATCCGTGTTACCACTTATTCTCTCGGCTGCTCTGTTGTTGCTATGTTTAACCGTGTTGCAGGCGGCAACTACACCAAGGCTGCTGATATTTCCTCCGACATTCTGGCAAAGATCCGCCATGATCTGCCTGAGGATGACTCCCGTGTTCCGAACGTCGTTGCTGACTTCATCGGCGACAACGTCAACGATATCGCCGGCAACTGCTCCGACCTTCTCGAGAGCTTTGTCGCTACCATGGCAGCTGCTGTTATGATTGCAGGCATGCTGTTCTCCCGTGGCGAAATCAGCGAAGAAATGTTCAAAGTTGCATCTCTGTTCCCGATCGTCCTTGCAGGCGCAGGCCTCGTAAGCTGCCTGATTGGCCTCGGCTTTGCTGCAATCAAGAAGATGGGCGAGAACCCCTCCAAGGAACTCAACCTTGCTACATGGCTCTCCGCAGGCTTCACCATTCTCCTCGGTCTGGCTGCAAGCTGGTTCTTCTTCAAGAACGGCAATGTAGAGCTTCCCGAAAGCTTCAAAATCGGCTGGCTGTCTCCGTGGGTTGCTACCGTTCTCGGCATCGGCAGTGGTGTTGCAATCGGCTCCATCACAGAGTATTATACCTCCACTGATTTCAAGCCGACCAAGAAACTGGCTGAAATCGCTGCAGAAGGCGAAGCATTCGTTGTTACCAAGGGCGATGCTATCGGCTCCCGTTCCTGCCTGCTTCCCATCCTGCTCATCGCTATCTCCCTGATCCTTGCAGGTTTCATCTGCGGCATCTACGGTGTTGCACTTTCCGCACTCGGCATGCTCGCATTCGTCGGTGCAACTGTTTCTATCGACGCATTCGGACCCATTGCCGATAACGCAGGCGGTCTGGCAGAATCCTGCCATCTGGATGCAAAGGTCCGTGTTATCACCGATAAGCTCGACTCCGTCGGCAACACCACTGCTGCTATCGGCAAGGGCTTCGCAATCGGTTCCGCAGCATTCGCTACGGTTTCCCTGATTGTTGCATACGTTTCCAGCTACATCAGCGCAGGTCAGGAGCTGTCCCTGAACTTCGCAAGCTTCTGGGTCATTGCCGGCGGCATCCTGGGCGGTGCTCTGATTGAGTACTTCTCCGCTCTGCTGACTGACAACACCATCGACGCTGCTAAGATCATGGCAGACGACGGCGACCAGCTGCTGTCCATCCCCGGCGTTCTTGAAGGCACTGTAAAGCCCGACTACAACAGAATGATCGCTACTGCTACCAAGCAGGCTCTGCGCAAGATGCTGCTCCCGTCCGTCCTGGCTCTGATGATCCCGGTCGTTGGCGGTCTGCTCTTCGGTGTAGAATTCGTCGGCGGTCTGCTGGTTGGTGCTACCATCTGCGCAATTCCGCGTGCTATCTTCATGGGCAACTCCGGCGGTGCATTCGACAATGCAAAGAAGTACATCGAATCCGGTGCTGTTAAAGGTCACGGTAAGGGCTCTGCTGCGCACAAGGCTGCAGTTACCGGCGATACCATCGGCGATACCCGTAAGGACGTTGTCGGTGTTGCACTTGATATCTTCATCAAGAGTATGTCCACCGTTGCGAATACCCTTGTTTCCGTATTCAACAGCATCCACCTGATCAAGTTCAAGTAATCAATACAATTTTGGCGGCGAGCTTTTGGCTCGCCGCCTTTTTTTGAATACTATTTATCCTTAGGCTTAAAAATCAGTCCGGCAAGCCAGCCGAATACAACGGCGGCTGCAATTCCTCCGGCGGTAGCGGTCAGACCGCCCGTAAAAATACCGAGAAAACCGTCCTTGTCAATGCTTTCCCGAACGCCCTTTGCGAGTGTATTTCCGAATCCGGTCAGCGGAACGGTTGCGCCGGCACCTGCAAAATCAACGAGCTTCTGATATACTCCAAAAGCACCGAGAATTACACCGATTACAACATAGCTGACCAGAATTCTTGCCGGTGTCAGCTTTGTTTTATCAATCAGAATCTGACCGATGACACAAAAAGCGCCGCCAATCAAAAAAGCTTTCAGATAATCCAAAATTATCAACTCCTTTCGGTGCAGATGCTGACTGCGTGACAGACGGCCGGAATGGACTCACCCTGCTGCGTGGTCAGGGGAGAGAGAAGTGCGCCCGTACCGCAGAATAAAATCCGTTTTAACTCATGACGCTGCATTTTTCCCAGAAGATATCCGCAAAGTACGCTTGCACTGCAGCCGCATCCGCTGCCGCCGCAATGCATATCCTGCTTTTCTAAATCAAAAATCAGCATACCGCAATCCTGATATCGGTTTCCGAGGTCAACGCCGTCTTTCGAAAATAGATCACTGACGATTGTATGCCCTAATTTCCCTAAATCGCCTGTGATAATAAGATCATAGTCCTTCGGAGATACGGAAAGATCGTCAAAATGTGCTTTTAACGTTTCATATGCTGCAGGAGCCATTGCGGCGCCCATATTTGCCGCATCTTTAATTCCCATATCCACGATCGTCCCGATTGTTGCATTGCGTAAAAACGGACCTTCTCCGTTCTGTGCAAGGATGACTGCACCTGCGCCTGTAACGGTCCACTGTGCTGTCGGTGTTCTTTGACCGCCGTAGCCAAGCGGAAAACGGTACTGACGTTCCGAGGATGCAAAATGTGAGGAAGAAAGTGCAAGTGCAGTACGGCAGAATCCGCCGCTGATGGTCATACCTGCTAAAATCATGCTTTCTCCCATCGTAGACCAGCCTCCGAACAGACAGAATATCGGAACGCCGTTATTCCGCATGGAGAAAGAGGAACCGACACATTGATTGAGAAGATCTCCCACAAAGGTGGCATCCAAGTCGGATTCTTTCATGTCGACCTTTTGCAGTGCCATCTGCATGACGGATTTCTGCATCTGTGTTTCGGCTTTCTCCCATGTTTTCTGTCCGAATTTTGTGTCCTCGGAAACATAATCAAAGGTTTTCACCAAAGGTCCTGCAGCTTCCTTTTTTCCTGCAATGGATGCCCAGGATAAAATGGCAGGCGGCTGCGTAAAAACAATACTCTGTCTGCCGCGATGTGCTGATTCCATACAGTGCCTCCTGAATGAAAAGTAAAAATCAGAAATTGGTATCAGTATGTGCAGATATGCAAAAAAAATCCGTTCTTCCACATAGAAGAACGGATTTTTTAGAACAAATCATTTTGCGTTCAGCGCACGCTCAAGCCAGACACAGCCGACATCGAGAGCGGAATAGAAGCCGTCTTTTTCGCTCTTTTTTACGACGCGGTCGCGTGCTTTGGCATTCGGGTCGGTCAGCTGAAGCTGGACGGAAACCTTTGTGGCAAGGTCAAGGTCATTCAGCTTTTTGGATTCCAGCACCTGCAGCATAACGATGTATTCGTCAGCCATGGAGCCGTAATAAATCAGGTTGTCCTTACGCATCAGGGGGTGACCCTTATACATCAGGACTTCTTTTGTATCGGACATAGAAACCTCCAGAACTAATCAAAAAGATAATGGCGGACAAGCTCTTGCAGCAGCTCATCGCGGTCGAGCTTGCAGATCAGGCTGCGAGCGTTGTTGTGGTTGGTGATATAGGTAGGATCTTCCGAGAGAATATAGCCGACAATCTGGTTAATGGGATTGTAGCCTTTTTCCGTCAGAGAGCAGTAGACCTGAGTGAGAATCTGCTTCATCTCATCATTTCCATCGACAGGAACGGTAAATTTCAGGGTGTTTTGATCCATTACGCACGCCTCCCTTGCATCATTTTAATAATCATATACCATATTTTCCCTGTTGTAAAGTGAAAAAGGGAAAAGATTGCGGAAATATTTTACTTTATCTCAGTTTTGCGTTAAATTTCTTTTCCAACGCAGATAATACAGAAGCAATGACACCGTCAGAATCTGCATCGGTCAGCGTGCGGTCATCTGCACGCAGAACGAGGCTGAATGCCATGCTCTTCTTGTCATCGTCAATGCCCTTGCCGCAGTAGATATCGAACAGACGGACATCGCGCAGCAAAGTGCCGCCGGCACTGCAAATGCAGTCTTCCAGCTCCGAAGCGGTCAATGCTTTGTCACAGACAACGGCAATATCGCGGCTGACAGCAGGATACTTCGGCAGCGGCGTGTAAGTGGCAGCAGGTGCCAGAAGCGTAGACAGCGCAGAGAATTCAAGCTCTGCAGCGTAGATTTCGCTGTCAATGCCGTAATTCTTTGCAACAAGCGGATGTACCTGTCCGAAAACGCCGACATACACACCGTCAACGGTAATTTCTGCGCAGCGACCGGGATGATAGGAGGGGTTGTCCTTTACAGCAGTATATGCTGCTTTTTTCACATTCATTCCCTTCAAAATGGCTTCGATTTCGCCCTTCATGGAGAAGAAATCCTCGCCCTCGCCGTAGGTACCGAGAACAAGATGCTTCGGCTCTTCGGGAAGAATTTCGCCATCCTTCGGCAGATAGACCTTTGCCATTTCATAAAGCTTGCAGGCGCTGTTGTGATAAGCGTTGTTTCTCGAAAGAATTGCAAGCATGGAGGGCAGGGCGATCGTACGCATGATAGAAGCATCTTCGCCAAGCGGATTCTGAATTCGCATGGTATTACGAAGCGGAGAATCGGCAGGCAGACGGATCTGATCGAAGATAGTCGGGGAAACGAAGGAATAGGTCAGGATTTCGCTGTAGCCGAGGCTGCGGCATAAAGAGCCGGTCAGGTTTTCCAGCTTCATCGTGCCGGTATAGCCGCCTTCTGCGGCAACACCCTTGAAAGAGGTAGTCGGAATTTCGTTGTAGCCAAACAGGCGGCCGACTTCTTCTGCAATGTCAGCGGTCTGCACGAGGTCAGGACGCCAGGAGGGAACATGAATGGTCTTTCCGTCAACGGAGATTTCCAGACGGCGCAGGTATTCTACCATGTCTGCTTCGGAAATGTCTGTGCCAAGCAGCGCATTGATTCGCTCCGGCTCCAATGTCAGATCACGCATTTGCGGGACATAGTTGATAACGTCAATCATGCCATCCATTACTTCGCCGGCACCCAAAAGCTCAACAAGCTCACACGCACGGTTGACAGCAGGAACGGTCAGCAGGGGATCGATGTTCTTTTCAAACTTGCCGGATGCTTCGGTACGCATACCGAGCGCAAGTGCAGTCTGACGGATGGAGGTGCCGTCGAAGTTTGCGGATTCAAAAACAACGTCAACGGTATCGGATACGATTTCGCTGTTTTCACCGCCCATAATGCCGGCAAGACCGATGGGCTTTTCACCGTCGGCAATGACGAGCATACCGGGGGTAAGCTCGCGCACAGTACCGTCCAGCGTCGTCATCGTTTCGCCCTCTTCACTGCGGCGGACGACGATTTTTCCGCTTCCGACATAACGGTAGTCGAATGCATGCATCGGCTGACCGTACTCAAGCATAACGTAGTTGGTAATATCGACAATGTTGTTGATCGGACGAACGCCGTTCGCACGCAGACGCTGACGCAGCCACTTGGGAGAAGGTGCGATCTTTACATTGCGGACCATTCTTGCGCTGTATCTGCGGCAAAGATCCTCGGCAGGCGTTTCTACGTCCAAAAGGTCGAACAGATTGCCTTCCGCTCCGCCTTTAACAACCGGCTCATGGTGCTTCATGGGAAGGTTGAATGCTGCTGCAGCCTCGCGTGCAAGACCGATGATCGAATAGCAGTCCGGACGGTTGTTCGTGATTTCAAAGTCAACAACGGTATCATCGTTTCCGATGACCTTGTTAATGTCATCGCCGGGCTTGCAGTCTTCTTCGAGGATCCAGATGCCGTCTTCAATGGCATAGGGGAAGTCGTTGAGGGTGAGACCCAGCTCCTTCAGAGAGCAAAGCATACCGTTGGAGACTTCGCCGCGCAGCTTGCCCTTGGTAATGTGAATGCCGCCGGGAAGACGGGAGTTATGCAGAGCGGCAGGAACAAGATCGCCTTCATGTACATTCTGTGCGCCGGTAACGATCTGGACAGGCTCGTCCTGACCGACATCGACCTGACAGACCCACATATGATCGGAGTTTTCGTGACGGACAATGGAAAGCACCTTACCAACGACAACGTTGGAGATATCCTCGTCCATACGCTCATAGGTTTCGACCTTCTGACCTGCAACGGTCAGAACATCTACAAACTCTTTATCGGAAACATTGCTGAGGTCAACAAATTCCTCATTGATCCATTTTCTGTTCAGCTTCATTGTTGTACCTCCTTAGAATTGAGACAGGAATCTGACATCGTTATCGAAAATCAGACGCAGATCGTTCAGCTTCAGTCGACCCATTGCCATACGCTCCAGACCAATACCGAAAGCGAAGCCGGAATACTTCTTGGAGTCAATGCCGCAGCCTTCCAGAACCTTCGGATGGACCATGCCGGCACCGAGCAGCTCGATCCAGCCTTCGCCGTGACAGGTGGAGCAGACCTGACCGTTTGTTTCGCCGGTACCCTTGCATTTGAAACACTGCATATCAACTTCGCAGCTCGGCTCCGTAAACGGGAAGTGGTGCGGACGGAAGCGGCAGACAGCATCTTCGCCGTACAGACGCTTGATGAGCGTTTCCAAAGCGCCTTTCAGGTCACCCATGGTAATGCCTTCGTCAACGACCAGACCTTCGATCTGGTGGAACATCGGGGAGTGCGTTGCGTCTGCTTCATCCTTACGGAAAACGCGGCCGGGAGCAAGAATACGGATGGGAGGCTGCTGATGCTCCATAACACGAATCTGCATCGGACTGGTCTGTGTGCGAAGCAGGACCTCGTCATCATCGTCAAAATAGAAGGTATCGGAACGGTCACGGGAGGGGTGTCCTTCTTCAATATTCAGACGGGTGAAGTTGTAGGAAGCCTCTTCGATTTCCGGACCGTCTACGATTGTGTAGCCCATGCCGATGAAGATTTCCTTGACCTCCTGAAGGACCTTATTCATCGGATGCTGATGACCCATCTCTACAGGCTTTCCGGGAACGGTGACATCAACAGCTTCTGCAGCAAGCTTTGCCTCCAGTGCGACAGCCTCCAGTTCCTTTTTGCGTTCTTCCAGTCTGGCTTCAAGCGCTGCACGGACATTATTTGCAAGCTGACCCATAATCGGACGTTCTTCTGCAGTGAGTTTGCCCATCTGCTTTAAAACAGCGGTCAATTCGCCCTTTTTGCCCAGCACGCCGACACGAACAGCATCAAGCGCAGTGGAATCCTTTGCTTTCTCCATCAGATCAAGTGCTTTCAACTTGATTTGTTCCAGTTGTTCTTTCATATCATATCTCCTTTGCGGTTATTTAACAAAAAAATAAGCCTCTCGTCCGAATAGGGGACGAAAGACATGCTTCCGCGGTACCACCCGCAATTCGCCGCAAACACGGCGCTCTCTGACCTTTAACGGAGTGACCCGTCCGAGCCTACTGGCGCAAGCGTTCAGTCGGAAGCTCACGGGGGAAAGCCGATGCTGTTTCAGGCAGACGCTCGCAGCTACCGCGTCCTCTCTGAAGCCCTTGCAAACAGATGACATCCCGATCAATGCTTTTTCATATATTGCGCTACAATTCTAACACACAAATCTGCAAGTTTCAAGTAATTATTTGACTATTTCACGCTTTGCGATATAATATTTTCAGAAAAAACCGAATTGGAGAGATTTGTTGTGGCAAAATGTACGCTGAAACGCTTGAAATCTGTGAATGGGAAGATTTTGCAGGAGTGGCTGCCGGAACGCCGGAGAGACGCACATAAGGGTGATTTCGGCAAAATATTGCTGCTTTGCGGAGCGGTTGGTTATACAGGCGCACCTGCGCTTGCTGCCATGGCTGCGACGCGGACGGGTGCCGGACTGATTTACGTCGGTGTTCCGCAAAGCGTTTATCCCATCGTAGCAGGAAAGCTGCTTGAACCGATGGTTTTTCCGCTTCCGGATGAAAATGGAATGTTCGCGCAGACAGCAATTCCCGAAATTTTGCAAAGACTGTCTAAGTGTGATGCCTGCCTGATCGGCTGCGGAATGGGGAAAAGTGAAGGAACATATGCTGTAGTAAAAGCGGTTATTGAAAATGCAGCCTGCCCGATTGTGATAGATGCCGATGGTATAAATGTCCTGCAGGGGCATATAGATGTATTGCGCGGTGCAGCCTGTCCGATCATTCTGACGCCCCATGAAGGTGAATTTCTGCGGCTTGGCGGTACGCTTGAAAACGGCAGAATCAGCGGCGCAGAGGAGCTGCATCAAAAGACCGGTGCAACTGTATTGCTAAAGGGTCACCGTACCGTTATCTGCGGCGAAGACGGAATCTATCTGAACAACTGCGGCAATCCCGGTATGGCGACCGGCGGCAGCGGGGATGTTCTGTCCGGCGTGATCGTATCGCTGCTCGGACAGGGCTTGAAACCAACACAGGCTGCTGCGGCAGGTGCCTGGCTGCATGGAATTTCAGGAGATCTCTGTGCGCTTCGTTACGGAGAGTACGGACTTTTGCCGTCGGATTTGCTGTCGATGCTGCCGCGACTACTGAAATAGGGAAGTGACATTTTGCGGCGAGGAATTGCCGTACTGATGATGACAGTGCTTTTGCTGCTTTGCGGCTGCAAAAGTACGGAGAGCTATTTGGAAGATGCCATTGAATTTCGTTCCACGCTTGTGCAGGCAGGTGGATGCTCGTTCCGCGCAGCGATCACGGCGGATTTTACGGATTATGTGGAGACATTCACGGTTGACTGCGACTGCGATGCTGACGGTACAACACGCCTGAGCGTCGTTGCACCGGAAAATTTGCAGGGAATCACCGCAACGGTGTCAGATCGCGGCGGTAAAATAACCTTTGACGGTCTGTCAGTCGATTTCGGGCTGCTTGCAGGCGGAAATGTAATTCCGGCGGCTGCTCCGGCGATTGCCGTGGCGTCTTGGACGGGGGAATATATCGCCGCTGCAGGAATGGAAGATGAGGTATATCGCGTAACCTATGAAAAGGATTTTGACCGGAAACAGGTAAGGGTGGATACCTCTTTTAAAAATGGACTACCAATTTCTTCAGAAATATGTTATAATAATCAAAATATTCTGCAATTTTCAATTACAGAGTTCAAAATGAACTGACGGAAGGCGCAAAAATGGAATACTTAAAGAGAACATGGGCGGATATTTCGCTTGATAATCTGAATCATAATTTTCAGATGCTGCGTGAGAAAGTTCCCTCCGGATGCCGTTTCCTCGGCGTGGTGAAGGCAGACGCATACGGACACGGAGCGGTCCCGGTCAGCCGTCATCTGACAGAGCTTGGCGCGGAATTCCTTGCTGTTTCCAATATTGAAGAGGCGGCACAGCTTCGCTATGCCGGAATTCGCGGACCGATCCTGATTCTCGGCTATACACCGCCTGAATATGCGCATGAACTTGCAAAGATGGGGCTTCGGCAGGAAATTCACAGCCTTTCGTATGCACAGATGCTGAATGAACAACTTAAGGGTCTGAACCGCAGAATCCGTATCCATCTGAAATTAGATACCGGTATGTCCCGTCTGGGTTTTTTTGCATATGATAATGAAAAAACGCTTGACGAAATAAAAGCTGTCTCACAGATGGAGAATTTGCTGATCGAAGGCATTTTTATGCATTTTCCCGTTGCGGATTCGATAGACGCTGCGGATGCAAACTTTACACGCACCCAGTATGCGCGTTTTACGGCAATGCTTTCTGCTTTGGAAGGTGTCGGCGTGAAGCCGGAAATCCGCCATTGCTGCAACAGCGGCGGCTCCATTCTTTATCCGGAATATGCGATGGATATGATCCGTCCGGGAATTGCAACCTACGGCATTTTCCCGTCAAACGATCTGCGCGGCATGATTGACCTGAAACCGGTCATGTCACTGCGTTCAACGATTTTCCAGATACGCGACTATAAGCCGAATATTACCGTCAGCTACGGACGCACCTATACAACATCTGCCGAAACCGAAAAGATCGCAGTTGTCGGTATCGGTTATGCGGACGGATTATCCAGAAGCTTCTCCAATAATATTTCTTTCCTTCTGCATGGAAAGCGCGTTCCGCAGATCGGACGTATCTGTATGGATATGTGTATGATCGATATTACCCGTGTTCCGGATGCAAAGGTCGGCGATACGGTGACGATTTTCGGCGCAGACGGCGACGATATGATTGAGGTCGACAGCCTTTCCGGTCGCCTGAACACGATTCCCTATGAGATTCTTTGCGGAATCAACAAGCGCATCCCCAGAATATATCTTGACGGAGAAAATGAGACAGAGATCCTGCAATATATTGTTTGATGAATCATAGAATGTAGCGGAGTTCCGCTGAATAAATTTTGCTTTTGCGTGGGAGAATAGTGTTAACGCGGTACATATTTTCTGTGTGCCGCGTCAGACGAATTACGGAGCGTGAAGCAAATGGATACAACCGTAAAGAGGGGCGATATTTTCTACGCGGATTTAAGTCCGGTGGTCGGCAGTGAACAGGGTGGGACACGTCCCGTTCTGATTGTCCAGAACGATACCGGAAACAAGCATTCCCCGACAGTGATTGCGGCGGCAATTACAAGCCAGACTAACAAAGCAAAGCTTCCGACCCATATTGAGCTGGAAGGGAAGAGCGTTGGGCTGACAAAGAATTCCGTTGTCTTGCTGGAGCAGATACGTACTATTGATAAGCGCCGGTTGCGTGAGCATATGGGACGTCTGGATGAAGGAATGATGAATCGCGTAGATACTGCAATCGCAGTCAGTTTTGGCTTGCCGCAGGTATAAAATACGATCCCTCTCGCATATGGTTTGCGGGAGGGATTTGTTATGAATTTATCTGTTATTTATCACGGCAATCCGATAGGAGCCGCTTCTCTGAATTCAGACGGAATTTTCTGGGATTTTTCCTGCCGCTTGCAGTCAAAAATTAACGGACCGATCCGCTTATATGCACTTTGCGGCTGGGAAAGTGAATATCTTGGAATTCCGGCTGCTGATGGAGTGCTACATATCAGAATGCCGAAAAAACACTTGCCCGACGGTGCGGATGTGATCCTTGCATCGCAGCAGCCAAACGGTATCTGGAAGCCATGGGCAGGAGAAATTGATGGCGTCAGAGTTGAAACGGCGCTTATACGGCATAAAGACGGCATTCAGATTGCTTTGGAATCCGACGAGGCAATCAGATTTCCCGAGTGGATTGAAACTATGAAAAAGGTACAGGTATTCGACTCAGAACGCTTGCTTTTGCAGCTTGATGAGAGTGGGAATCTGCCTGAGATAGAGAAAACGATAGGAGGAAACAATAATGAAACGATGGATCGCGATGCTCCTGCTGTTGAGCTGCCTTCTGACGCTTCTTCCGTCGGCGATGATTACAGCATCGGCGGCTACAACAGAACGGAGCAAGGGTGGCAAGCTGATAGCCCTGACTTTTGATGACGGTCCCAGTCAGTATACAAAGACACTGTTAGACGGACTCGCTGCACGAGGTGCAAAAGCCACCTTCTTCATTGTCGGTCAGAATGCGGAATACTATCCCGAAACCGTCCGGAGAATTTTTAACGAAGGGCATCAGGTCGCGCAGCATTCCTATACACATGCGTCCTTGACCGGACTTGGTACCGGCGGTATTCTTACGGAGCTGAATCGCACGGATGAGGTCCTTACAAAGTGCCTTGGTATGCAGAGCTCTTTTATTCTTCGTCCGCCGTATGGCGCTTGCAACGACAGCGTACTTGCTACGATCGGCAGACCTGCAATTATCTGGTCTCTTGATACAGAGGACTGGAAATACCGTAATTCTGCAACGGTGTGCAGCAATATTGTCAACAATGCGAAGGATGGCGACATTATCCTTTGCCACGATATTCATCAGACGACAATTCCGGGCGCATTGGCGGCGATTGATAAGCTGCAGGCGCAGGGATATGAGTTTGTGACGATCAACGAGCTCTATCGCCGCCGCGGTGTCAGCCTTGTGAACGGGAAATCGTATTATTCCTGCAGACCGAACGGCTACGATTCCGGCGCGGCTATGGTGCCGGAAGTAACAACGGAGCCGATCTACGGCGGCGTGAAAGTAACGCTGACTGCCGGTGAGGGTGCAAAAATCTATTATTCAACAAACGGTCTTGAGCCGCTGAAAAACGGAAAACTGTATTCCGGACCGTTTGAACTGACCGAAGGCACAACGCTGCGTGCATTCTCTTTCTATAATCTGAACGGAGACCGCAGCAAAGAGCTTAAGAAAGAAATGCCGCTGGAGCCGGAAAATATGCCGGAAATTCAGGTCATTGACAACTGCTTCACTTTTACAAATCTTGCAGAAGGACTTGATATTCGCTATACCACGGACGGCAGCGAACCGGGAGCGAATGCAAGCACTTATGAAGCACCGATTCCTTGCTACAACGGCGTTCTGAAATACCGTATGTGCGGACTTGGCGTTGGCACGAAAACAAAGACCTTCTATGTTTCAGCAAGGGGCAATCTGTTTATCGATGTGCCGACAACCGAATGGTTCTTCGATTCCATGGATCAGGCGGTAAGTGCCGGCCTGTTCAACGGAACGGCACAATATGTATATGAGCCGCAGACGAGCATGACACGCGCGATGTTTGTTACAACGCTTTACCGTATGATGGACGGAAAGAGCTTTACAGAGAATGCAAAAAAGCTTACATTCACGGATGTGGAAAAGGACTCCTGGTATGAAAAAGCTGTCTTCTGGGCTGCGGAAAACGGTATTGTGAACGGCTATGAGGATGGCTCGTTCAGACCGAATCTGAAAATCAACCGTGAAGAAATGTGCGTTATGCTTGACCGCCTGTTCTCTCTGATGCATCTGAAAGAATCCGTAACAGAGCTTAAGTTTGCGGATAACAGCCGAATTTCCGAATGGGCTGCAGAGAATGTAAAACATATGGTTGCAGCGGGAATTATTCTCGGCAATGATAAAAACTGTTTTGAACCGCAAAAATCAGCGACCAGAGCAGAGGTTGCAACCGTTCTTGTCCGTACATTAAAATTCATTGAAGCATCCGAAGAACCGGAAACACCTTCGGAGCCTGAAGAGCTGCCGGAGCCGGAAGCACCGACAGAGCCTTCTGATTCCGAGATTATTACCCCGCCGGATGCGTTCGAACCGTAATCCTTAAACATAGTGAGAAGCCGCGCAGGAAAAATCTGCGCGGCTTTTTTATGCGTAACAGTTATGCAAAATATGCGAAAAGAATATTTATACATCGAAATTATGCATAGAATAAGGCGAATGAAGTCAAAACGTAAATTATAAATACAAGATTATATGGATATTCTATGCGAAAAAATGAAAAATCAAAACATTATCAGAAAAATATTCTTTACATTTATTTAATAAGGTATGCAAGCAACGGATATGAATAGATATTCACGCGTTTGGCTGCATAAATGAAAAAATGAGACATACAAGTTTGCAAAATTCCTTCGGTGAATACTGCGCTTTGTGTATTTTGTACAAAGAAATGCCAATTTTTAGACCTGTAATAGAAAGACGGAATAAATATTCGTAAATATTGAATATTTCTATTGACTTACCAGCCACTTTGATGTATATATATTCATGTATTATTTATATAGCGACCTGCTTAGGAGGCGTTTTTATGAATAAGGATTCCATTAAGAAAGTAGTTCTTGCGTATTCCGGCGGTTTGGATACATCAATCATCATCCCCTGGCTGAAAGAAAACTACAATAATTGTGAAGTTATTGCCGTTTCCGGTAACGTCGGTCAGGCTGACGAGCTGGAAGGTCTTGAAGAAAAGGCAATCAAGACCGGTGCAAGCAAGCTTTACATCCTTGACCTTACAGAAGAGTATGCTGCAGATTACATTATGCCCTGCGTAAAGGCCGGCGCGATTTATGAAGAATATCTGCTTGGCACTTCTCATGCACGTCCCTGCATTGCAAAGGGTCTTGCAGAGATCGCAATCAAGGAAGGCGCTGACGCGATCTGCCACGGCTGCACAGGCAAGGGCAACGATCAGGTCCGTTTCGAGCTTGCAATCAAGCATTTTGCTCCGAATATGCCCATCATTGCTCCGTGGCGTGAATGGTCCATTAAGTCTCGTGAAGAAGAAATTGATTATGCAGAAGCACATAATGTTCCTCTGAAGATCAGCTGTGAGACCAATTATTCCAAGGACAAGAAGATATCCATATGTTTGTAGAGCAGGTACTTACCGAACGTGTCGGGGATGTCGGCAAAAAGCTGCACACCGCCCGAAGCCGAAACGATCAGGTCGCATTGGACCTGCGAATGTATCTTCGTGATGAAACATCGCAGATTATTGCGCTGGTTCGTGAACTGATCGCACAGGTTACTGCACTGGCAGAAAAGCACAAGGCGACCATCATGCCGGGCTATACACATCTGCAGCGTGCGCAGCCGATTACCTTCGGCCATCATCTCATGGCATACGCAATGATGCTTCTGCGTGATATCGACCGAATGAATGACGCGCTTGTTCGAATGAACGTTTCGCCCATAGGCTGCTGTGCATTAGCAGGTACGACCTATGATACCGACCGATATCTGGAGGCAAAGCAGCTTGGATTTGATGAAATCGCGCTCAACTCCCTTGACGGTGTTTCTGACCGCGATTTCTGCGTAGAGCTTTTAAGTGCGTTCTCCATACTGATGATGCATCTTTCCCGATTCTCCGAGGAAATTATTCTCTGGTCAAGCTGGGAATTCAAGTTCATCGAGCTGAGCGATTCCTATACGACGGGCTCGTCCATCATGCCGCAAAAGAAAAATCCCGATATGGCAGAGCTTTGCCGGGGTAAAACCGGTCGCGTATACGGCGATCTGATGGCGATCCTCACAACGCTGAAGGGACTTCCGCTTGCATACAACAAGGATATGCAGGAGGACAAGGAAGGCATTTTTGATGCAGTGGATACCGTTAAAATGTGCCTGCAGGTTTTCGCCCCGATGATCGCTTCTATGACGGTTAGAGCGGATAACATGAAATCAGCCGCACAGAAGGGCTTTATTAACGCGACAGATCTTGCCGATTACCTTGTAAAAAAGGGACTTCCGTTCCGAAGTACTTATAAGATCTCCGGTCAGATCGTTGCAAAGTGCATTGCAGAAGGGAAGGTGCTTGAAAACCTTCCGATTGAAGAATACAAGAAGTTTTCCGATTTATTTGAAGATGACTTGTATGCAGACATCGACATTGCAGCGTGCGCAGAAAAGCGCATCTCTGTCGGTGGTACGTCAGCTAAGTCTGTAGAGACACAGATTGAATATGTAAATAATAAACTGAAAGGAATTTGAAAAAATGAAAAAATTAGTAGCATTGGTTCTTGCTATCGTTATGGTAGCTTGCTGTTTTGCAGCATGCGGCAGCGAAGGAAAGACACTTGACAGCGTTAAAGAAGCAGGCGCCCTGACAATCGCCACGAGCCCCGATTTCCCCCCGTTTGAGTTCCTCAATGCAGACGGAACTGCTGATGGCATCGAAATTGAACTTTTCGAAAAGATTTGTGAGAAGCTTGGCGTTGAACTGAAGGTTGAGCAGATGGACTTTGACTCTGTCCTCCCCGGCGTTCAGGCAGGCAAGTTTGATGCAGGCGTTGCCGGTATCTCCATTACCGAAGATCGCCAGAAGAATGTTCTTTTCACCGATCCGTACTGCCTCGCAGCACAGGCAATCGTTGTCCCGGAAGGCAGCGAAATTACCTGCAAGGCTGATCTGGAAGGAAAGAAGATCGCTGTTCAGACTGCTACTACCGCAGAAAGCTTCTGCCTTGCTAACAACTACGATGTCAGCTCCTTTGCAGCAAACAGTGATGCAGAGCTTGCACTTACCACCGGTAAGGTTGATGCATGGGTCATCGATGATCTGACTGCTGCAGAAATGGTTGCAGCATACAACGCAGACAATGAGACCGGTCTTGTGATTCTGAACGAGGCCATGACAAGTGAGCCCTATGCATTCGCATTCTCATTCGGCAGCGAAGAAATCGTTGCAGAAATCAACAGCATTATCGACGGATTTGTTGCTGACGGCACCATCGCTTCCATCTTCGAAAAGTATGGCGTTCCGTATTTCGCACCCGAAGTATAATAAGAGTATAGAAAATAAAAATATGACCAAACACTCGGAGTCAACAGCTCCGAGTGCTTGGCGGTTATAAGGAATAATAATATGGATATATTTTCATCGTGGTTTGAAAAACTATATGAGACCTTCATTGCAACGGGGTATTATACCATGCTCCTTGAAGGCCTGAAAAATACGGCGATCATGACGATTGGCGGCTTATGCATCAGTATTGTGATCGGTACCATTGTAGCAGTAGTTAAATATTTTTCCGAAGATGTTAAGGCGCTGAAGCCGTTTGCATGGCTCTGCGATCTTTATGTTACAGTTATTCGCGGCGTTCCGATCGTTGTTCTGCTGCTGATTTTCTACTTTATCATTATGACATCCGCAGAAGGAATTGTTGTTGCGATCATTGCTTTCGGTATCAATTCCGGCGCATATATGGCAGAGCTGATCCGCAGCGGTATCAATGCCGTGGATAAGGGTCAGATGGAAGCCGGCAGAAGCCTCGGTATGAATAAATTTCAGGCGATGCGTGTCGTCATTTTCCCGCAGGCTGTGCGCTATATTCTTCCGGCAATCGGCAATGAATTTATTGCACTTCTGAAAGAAACGGCTGTTGCAGGTTATGTAACGGTTGTTGATCTTACCCGTGCGGGTAATCTGATTCGAAACAATACCTATGATGCGGTGAATCCGCTGCTTGCAGTTGCAATTACGTATCTTGTTATCGTAATTATTCTTACGCAGCTGCTCAAACGCTTTGAGAGGGGGCTTGCAAAACATGCTAAAGGTTAAAGATCTCAGAAAAACGTTTGAAAGCACAGAAGCACTCCAGGGTGTAAGCGTGGAAATCAACAAAGGTGACGTCATGTGCATCATCGGACCGTCCGGTTCCGGTAAATCCACATTTTTGCGCTGCCTGAACTTCCTTGAAAAGCCGAATGGCGGACAAATCATCTTTGAAGGTCACGATCTGACAAGCAAGAAGGTTGACCTGAATCTGCATCGCCAGAAAATGGGTATGGTTTTCCAGCAGTTCAATCTGTTTCCGCATATGACGGTGCTTGAAAATCTTACCTGCGCACCGATCATGCTGAAAAAAATCAGCAAGACGGATGCGGAGAAAAAAGCCATGGAGCTTTTGGAAAGAGTAGGTCTTGCTGACCGTGCAGAATCCTATCCCAATCAGCTTTCCGGCGGTCAAAAGCAGCGTATTGCTATTGTTCGTGCGCTTTGCATGGAGCCGGATGTTATGCTTTTTGACGAACCGACTTCGGCGCTCGATCCGGAAATGGTCGGCGAAGTTCTTGATGTTATGAAGGAGCTTGCAAAAGCCGGCATGACGATGGTCGTTGTTACACATGAGATGAGCTTTGCAAGAGAGGTTGCAACACGCGTCCTGTTTATGGATAACGGCGCTGTTGTGGAAGAGGGAAGTCCTGAACAGATTTTCTCAGCACCGAAAAGCGAACGCTTACAGTCCTTCCTTGCTAAGGTTCTGTAATACATCAAAATCACATTCTCAGAATTACTGGAGATATTCAAGATGAACTTAAAGGGTAGAAATTTCTTGAAGTTGTTAGATTTTACCCCGGAAGAAATTCAGGGGCTGATCGATCTTGCTGCAGACTTCAAGAAAAAGAAAAAGCAGGGGCTTCCGCACCGAATGCATGACGGCAAGAACATTGCGTTGGTCTTTGAAAAGACAAGCACTCGTACACGCTGCAGCTTTGAGGTTGCGGCTGCCGATCTCGGTATGTATGCAATCTATTTAGATCCGAAGTCATCGCAGATGGGCAGGAAAGAATCGATTGCCGATACCGCTCGCGTGCTTGGACGTATGTTTGACGGCATCGAATACCGCGGTTACGGTCAGTCGATCGTTGAAGAGCTTGCAAAATATGCAGGCGTGCCTGTTTGGAACGGTCTGACCAATGAATTCCATCCCACGCAGATTCTTGCTGACTTCTTCACGATTACCGAGCATTTCGGAAGCCTGAAGAATATCAAGCTTGTATTCATGGGCGATGCCCGCTTCAATATGGGCAACTCCCTTATGGTCGGCTGCGCAAAGATGGGTATGCATTTTGTTGCCTGCTCCCCGGAAAAGTATTTCCCCAATAAGGAATTGGTAGCACAGTGTCAGGAAATCGCGGCACAGACCGGTGCAACGCTTGAATTTATTTCAGACCCGATGGAAGCGACCAAAAATGCAGATGTCATCTATACTGACATCTGGGTTTCCATGGGCGAGCCTGACGAAGTATGGGCGGAGCGTATTCATGATTTACTTCCGTATCAGGTCAATAAAAAGCTGATGGAAAACGCAGGTCCGCAGTGCAGGTTCATGCATTGCCTGCCGTCTTTCCATGACCTCGGAACGACGATCGGTCAGGAAATTTACGAGAAATTCGGTCTGGAAAGCATGGAAGTAACCAATGAGGTGTTTGAATCGGAGCAGTCTATTGTCTTTGACGAGGCTGAAAACCGTATGCACACCATTAAAGCCGTTATGGCGGCAACGCTGTGAGGAAAAACATGGATTACGCAAAGGAATCCTTGAAACTTCATTATGAACTAAAGGGAAAACTGGAAGTAACGCCGCGTGCGAAGGTGGACAGTAAGGAGGCTCTATCCCTTGCGTATACGCCCGGTGTAGCGCAGCCGTGCCTTGAGATCCAAAAGGATATTCAAAAAAGCTATGAGCTGACGCGCCGCTGGAACACCGTTGCGGTCATTACCGACGGAACAGCCGTTCTCGGACTTGGTGATATTGGTCCGGAGGCAGGAATGCCTGTCATGGAAGGTAAATGCGTTCTGTTTAAGTCTTTTGGAGATGTAGATGCAATTCCGCTGTGTATTCGTTCCAAAGATGTTGACGAAATTGTAAATACGGTAAGACTTCTGGCAGGCAGCTTCGGCGCTATCAATCTCGAAGATATTTCCGCGCCGCGCTGCTTTGAAATTGAAAAACGCCTGAAAGCCTGCTGTGATATTCCGGTGTTCCATGACGATCAGCACGGAACGGCTGTGGTAATGCTTGCTGCCTTGCTCAATGCGTTAAAGGTTGTTAAAAAGCAAATTAGCGAGGTCAAGGTGGTAATCAACGGCGCAGGTTTTGCCGGTATTGCAGCTGCAAAACTCCTTTTGCATATGGGACTCAAGGACCTGATCATGGTTGATCGTATCGGCTGCATCTATAAAGGATGTACCGGCTTGAACTCTGCGCAGACGGAAATCGCTGCTGTTTCAAACCGTTCGATAGTAAAAGGAACCTTGAAGGACGCCCTTGTCGGCGCGGATGTGTTTATCGGCGTATCTGCACCGAATTTGGTCACAGAGGAAATGGTAAAGAGCATGGCAAAGGATCCTATCATCTTTGCCTGCGCAAATCCAACCCCCGAAATTATGCCGGAGAAAGCAAAAGCGGCAGGCGCCGCTATTGTTGCAACCGGACGCAGCGATTATCCGAATCAGCTGAATAACGTGCTGTGTTTTCCCGGAATCTTTCGCGGTGCATTGGATGTCCGTGCGTCGCAGATTACCGAGGCAATGAAAATCGCCTGTGCATATGCATTAGCAAATCTTGTGAGCGAGGGCGAGCTATCAGCGGATAATATTCTGCCGAAGGCGTTTGACCCGCGTGTTAAAGATGCCGTTGCAAAGGCGGCTGCAGATGCTGCAATGAAAGACGGTGTCGCGCGAATTGTATAAGGGCGGTGAGAATACGAAAACCAGAACCGAATTTGACAGCATGGGAGCTGTGGAAGTGCCGGACGAGCATAAATGGGGCGCACAGACGCAACGCAGCTATGAGAACTTCAAAATCGGCACGGAGAAGCAGCCGCTGTCAGTGATTTCCGCTTTTGCAAGGCTGAAAGCAGCGTGTGCAAGAGCAAATCGAGATGCAGAAAGGCTGAAATCGGAGCAGGCAGATGCGATTATTGCCGTTTGTAAGGAAATTGAGGACGGCAAATGGAACGGCGAGTTTCCGCTTTCGGTCTGGCAGACGGGAAGCGGTACGCAGACCAATATGAACGTCAATGAGGTCATATCGAAGCTTTGCGCTGAGCGCGGTGTGAAGCTGCATCCGAATGACCATGTAAATCTTTCGCAGTCCAGCAATGACACCTATCCCACGGCAATGTATATTGCTGCATCAACGGAGCTGGAGAGGACGCTTCTCCCGTCAGTAAAAAAGCTGGCAGATGCTTTTGCTGATTTGGAAAAAAAGTATCCGACTCTGATTAAAATCGGGCGTACGCATTTGCAGGATGCTGTACCGATCAGCTTTGCGCAGGAGGTATCCGGTTGGCGTGAGCTGGTGCAGGCACCGTGCCGTATGATCGAGAGCAGTTTGAAGGAACTGAAAAGGCTTGCAATCGGGGGCACCGCAGTAGGTACAGGGCTGAATGCACCGAAAGACTTTGACATAACCGTTTGCAACTATTTGAACGAAGCAACCGGAATGGATTTCTGCCCTGATGAGAATAAATTTCACGCGCTGACAAGTCGAGATGCGTTGGTCTATACGCACGGTGCGTTAAAGGCACTTGCAGCGAATCTTATGAAGATCGCAAATGATATTCGCTGGCTTGCAAGCGGACCTCGAAGCGGTCTTGGAGAACTGACAATTCCTGCCAATGAACCCGGAAGCAGCATTATGCCCGGAAAGGTCAATCCCACGCAGTGTGAAGCGCTTACCATGGTTGCCGCGCAGGTGATGGGAAATGATGCGACCGTCGGTTTTGCAGCAAGTCAGGGAAATTTCCAGCTGAATGTTTTTCAGCCGGTGATGGCATATAATTTCCTGCAATCGGTGCAGCTTTTGACAGACGGCATGGATTCGTTCCGTATTCATTGCGTGGATGGAATTATCCCGAATTCTGACCGGATGGAGTATTTCCTGAAACAGTCATTGATGCTTGTTACTTGTCTGACACCGATCATCGGCTACGATCAGGCGGCGGAGTGCGCGAAAAAGGCGCAAAAAGAGGGTACAACGTTGAAAGAAGCGGTTCTTGCCCTTGGCTGCCTGACCGAAACAGAATTTGACGAATTGGTCGATCCAATGAAACTGATTTGACGATTTCACCATAGAATACTGTCAAATGCATCCAAGGTTTTCAAAGAATGTTCGTTGACATTCTGTAGGTCTTTTTGTATAATATGTGTAGAATTCGAGAAAAAGGACATTTTTTCGGATTTATGAATTACAAGTCAATTTTTTTGCGTTTGAAAAAGCGCAACGGAAAGGATATTTTGCAATGATTTACACAACAGAAGTAGAGCATATGTGTCCGGTTGCAAAGGGCGCATACCATGGCCCGGCTCCCATTCCCGAAGAGGGTAAGTGGGTACAGGCAAAGCAGATCAGCGACATTTCCGGTTTTACCCACGGTGTTGGCTGGTGTGCACCGCAGCAGGGTGCCTGCAAGCTGACGCTGAATGTCAAGGAAGGCATCATTGAAGAAGCTCTTGTCGAAACCCTCGGCTGCTCCGGCATGACCCATTCTGCAGCAATGGCTTCCGAAATTCTCATCGGCAAGACCATTCTCGAAGCACTCAACACAGACCTCGTTTGTGATGCTATCAACACTGCAATGCGTGAGCTGTTCCTCCAGATCGTCTACGGTCGCACCCAGAGTGCATTCTCCGAAAACGGTTTGGCAGTCGGCGCTTCTCTGGAAGACCTCGGCAAGGGTCTGACCGGTCAGGTCGGCACCACCTTCGCTACCAAGGCAAAGGGTCCGCGTTACCTCCAGCTCACCGAAGGCTATATCACCAAGATGGCTCTCAATGAAAATGACGAAATCATTGGCTACGAATTTGTTAAGTTTGGTCCCATGATGGAAAACATCAAGGCCGGCATGGATGCGAATGAGGCTGTCAAGAAGGCTACCGGTCATTATGGCCAGTGGGACAGCGCGGCCAAGTACATTGACCCGCGTCACGAATAAGGAGGACGACATCATGGCATTGTTTGAAAGTTACGAAAGAAGAATTGATAAGATCAACGGCGTCCTCGCTCAGTACGGAATTTCTTCCGTGGAAGAATGCCGCGAAATCTGCAAAGCCAAGGGCTTTGATCCGTATGAAATCGTCAAGGGCATTCAGCCCATCTGCTTCGAAAATGCTTGCTGGGCATACACCGTCGGCGCTGCAATCGCTCTGAAGTCCGGTGTTACCACTGCTGCAGAAGCTTCCAAGAAGATCGGCGAAGGCCTGCAGGCATTCTGCATTGACGGCTCTGTCGCTGATGACCGTAAGGTCGGCATTGGTCACGGCAATCTGGGTGCAATGCTCCTGAGCGAAGAATCCAAGTGCTTTGCTTTCCTCGCAGGTCACGAATCCTTCGCTGCTGCTGAAGGCGCTATCGGCATCGTCCGCAATGCAAACAAGGCTCGTAAGTCTCCGCTGCGCGTTATCCTGAACGGTCTCGGCAAGGATGCTGCACAGATCATCTCCCGTATCAACGGTTTCACCTATGTTCAGACGCAGTTTGACTATCATACCAGTGAGCTGAAGATCGTCCGTGAGATTCGCTATTCCGAAGGTGAGCGTGCAAACGTCCGCTGCTACGGCGCTGACGACGTCCGCGAAGGCGTTGCTATCATGCACAAGGAAGGTGTTGATGTTTCCATTACCGGTAACTCCACCAACCCGACCCGTTTCCAGCATCCCGTTGCAGGCACCTACAAGAAGGAATGCATTGAGCAGGGCAAGAAGTACTTCTCCGTTGCTTCCGGCGGCGGCACAGGTCGTACCCTCCATCCGGATAACATGGCTGCAGGTCCCGCTTCCTACGGCATGACCGACACCATGGGTCGTATGCACTCCGATGCACAGTTTGCAGGCTCATCCTCTGTTCCGGCACACGTCGAAATGATGGGCTTCCTGGGCATGGGCAACAATCCCATGGTCGGCGCTACTGTCGCTGTCGCAGTTGCAGTTGAACAGGCAATCAAGGGCTAATAATTGAAAGAATTACCCAGCCATGGGTAAGGAAGCGACCTGCCACCGGCAGGTCGCATTTTATTCCCATCCGCAATGCTTTGCATTGCTCTCCCATGGTCGGTGCTACTGTCGCTGTCGCAGTTGCAGTTGAGCAGGCAATCAAGGGCTAATATTTGAAAGAATTACCCAGCCATGGGTAAGGAAGGGGCTGTAAAAAAACAGCCCACATAAAAAGACAGAAGTCTGTGAAAGCAGGC
>R26__coassemble_345_pt1 | contig 30101 bp, 21 predicted proteins | sample R26__metabat2_low_PE_037 | metagenome-assembled genome bin R26
AGAATTGACAGTTTTGAAGATCAGCTTGAAGCAACTCAACCTGGGGGCGCACATAATTTTGCTGTACTAACAGAGAATCCGTGGCAGGTATTTACCATGCAATGTGTAGATAAGCAACTTGAAATTTATCGAAATATGACATTCGCAAATTGCTGGCATATGAATCCACACGAAAATCCGAAAATGTGGAAGAATTACGTGATGCTGCATGGTAATGAAGGTGTAGCAATTCAAACTACTTTTTCCGCTTTAGCAGATAGTTTTGAAACAGATAGGGCATTAACAAACCTAAAAATGAAGTATATCGATTATGGTGGACAGTATATGGATTATTCTTATCCAAACTACCCAGAATACTTATCTGTAAAAGACTTCAAATTCTCATATGAAAACGAAATGCGAGTAATTACCTTAGAAAAATCGTATCCAGAATTCGATCCTGACGAAATGAACATGTTTGAGAAAATAGAAATATTTACTCACAAAGGGGAACTCATCAGTGTAAATACGAAAAAGCTGATTCAAAAAGTCTACCTTTCTCCAAACTCTACTGAGCGGTTCCGAAACACAGTTGAACAACTGTTACGGAAATATGATATTGATGTACCTGTAATCAAATCATAATAAATGTTGAAAGAGAGCACCATGGAAGTATAGACTATGGTGCTCTACCCTAAAAGTTTTATTCAAATAGCTCTTGGCTAAGATGGAATCCAACACGAACCCCGTGGATAAATCCGGACCGTTCATGATCCCGGCAGAGGGTGCAGACCGGATAGATAATCTTGTCCATTTCCCGGATCGGCATTCCATTCATAAGGCTGTACAGTTCGTTGAAATCTGCTTTGATTTGCTCATTGTCATACCCTTGCAAATCGATGTAGCTTTCATAGAGCAGGGCCAGTATGGACTCTGCATTACCCAATTTCAACGGATAGGCTTGGATATGTTCGTTCAGAACACGGAGATAATCTGCGTATTTCATGTGTAGATCACCTCGGCACAGATAATTTCTTCTGCAACGCTACGGATGTTGTTCATAGCGCCAACCCACGCAAGTTGATCTCTAGCTTTCAATTCTTCTGTGATGCCTTGTTGCTTTTTCATGGCAGCTACCATGGTTTCCATACGCTCGTTGCAGACCCGGTCAATTTCTTCCAAGTGGTCATACAGCGTGCCGTCAAGGATCATGGTTGTGTATTGGATTTTACGATACTCTTTGAGATAGCGATGGCGCATACGGCCATATTTGCCGATTTCATAGTTTCTTTCGGGCAGTTCAATGTCCGGGATGAAATAATCTCCGACTTGCCGGTATGTGCCGCCCAGTTCTTCGTATAAAGATTTCATGCAGGCTCCTTTCGTAGATTCGGTTGCGGATACTTACGGAATTTTTACTCCTTTCCCATAACCGCTTTTCACTTTGCCACAAATGAGCCGCAGTCATGTGTATTTTGTGAAGGGGTAAAACCTTCCTTTACAAAATACACCCTGTCGGATTTAGACTTTCGCCTCCCTTTCGTCCGAAAAAGAGGATGCCCCAACAGGCATCCTCTTTTTTGGAGCGGATAAAGGGAGTCGAACCCTCCTATGCAGCTTGGGAAGCTGCCGTTCTACCGATGAACTATATCCGCGTATTGAATTGTTTGCTTTGCAATTTAAGGAAGTGCTATATCCGCATAAGCATTTGAACAATCAGATTATAACACTCATCGGGGAAAAAATCAATCTGTTTTCCCCGATGAGTATATTCTTTTTTGCAAACGTCTTACACGTCCAGTCTGAGGTCATCCGGACGAATCCAGCCGAGCTTGCGCATCAGCTCGCTGAAAGCCAGCGTGAGGACAGCCGGCAGTACCAGACTGATCAGCACCAGTCCGACCCAATCCGTTGCGCCCATATCACCCATGGTCGTGATCACGCCCAGAGGTCCGACCAGACCGCACGTTCCCATTCCGGCGGAAACGCCGGTATTCTGCATCTGGAAAACCAGCGTGGAGATCGGTCCGACGATTGCAGAAGCGAGAATTGTCGGCAGCCAGATGACCGGACGCTTTACAATGTTGCCCATCTGCAGCATGGAGGTGCCGAGACCCTGCGCTGTCAGCCCACCCCAACGGTTTTCGCGGAAGCTCATCACGGCAAAGCCGACCATCTGACAGCAGCAGCCGGCAGTTGCCGCGCCGCCTGCCAGACCGGAAATGCCGATCATCGCGCAGATGGCGGCAGAGCTGACGGGGAGCGTAAGCAGCATACCGACGACGACCGAAACGATGATGCCCATCAGAAGCGGCTGAAGCTCTGTAGCGGTGTTGATAAATTCGCCGATGTAGTGCATACCGTACGCAATCGGCGGACAAAGTAACAGGGAAATGCCGTAGCCGACTAAGATAGTAACGATCGGGGTGACGAGAATATCGACCTTTGTTTCCTTGAAGACGAGCTTGCCGACCTCGCAGGCAACAAGCGTTGCAAGAAAAGCACCGGCAGGACCTGCGGTATAATCAGCCGCGCCGAGGCTGTAGCCGATCGCGCCGACGACTGCGCAGGAAAACAGCAGCAATCCTTCTGCCTTCAGCGCAAAGGCGACTGCAACGCCGATCGCCGCGCCGACAACATAGCCGTTTTGCGCGAAGGAGGCGATTTCCTCTAAAAAGGAGATGCCGCACCATTTGCCGATCGTTCCGAAAATCGTGCCGATCAGGAGCGAGGCGAACAGACCCTGCGCCATAGCACCCATCGCGGTGACAAAGTAGGTTTTCCAGGAGAGGGAAATTTTCTTTTTTTCAAGGAATTGCTTCATTTTTTCTCACACTCCGTCATCATTTTCGCGGTGTTTGCATCATTGTATCGCAAAAGGAATCGAAATGCAATAGGGCTGAATTGACATTTTTTCCGGTATATACTAAAATAATCCTAACAGAAAGGGGACGAGAAACGATGAACAGAATTCCGGTAATACTTGACGGCGATCCCGGTCATGACGATGCGATTGCGTGGATGCTGGCAAAGTCCAGCCCGATGCTGGAAATCCGCGCCGTGACATCGGTATGCGGCAATCAGACGATTGAAAAAACGACTTATAATGCCCTGCGTATCTGTACACTTCTCGGCATCGACTGCCCGATTGCGATGGGGAAGCCCGCACCGCTGCTGGCAAAGCCGATGAATGCCCCTTCCGTTCACGGACAAAGCGGACTGGACGGTCCGAAGCTGCCCGAGCCTGCCATGGAATTGAGCGAGCTTCGTTCCGTGGAGCTGATGGCAAAGGTGCTGCGCGAGAGTGATGCGCCTGTGACGATCGTTTCGACCGGACCGCAGACGAATGTTGCCGCGCTGCTTCTGGCGCATCCGGAGCTGAAAAGCAAAATCGGGCAGATCAGCCTGATGGGCGGTGGCATTGCGCACGGAAACTGGACACCGGCGGCGGAGTTTAATATTTTAGTTGACCCCGAGGCTGCCAAGGTGGTTTTTGAAAGCGGCATTCCGATCATTATGAGCGGTTTGGATGTGACGGAAAAAGCACTGATTTACCCCAAGGATTTTGAACGCGTCCGTGCAGTCGGCAATCCGGTTGCAAGGGTGGTCGCGGACTGGCTGGAATTTTTCTACGAATTCCATCGGAATCTGGGCTATCCCGGTGCGCCTGTGCATGATCCGGTGGCAGTGGTATCGCTCATCCGTCCGGAGCTGCTGATTTCGAAGGATTTGTGTGTCGAGGTGGAAACCAAAGGCGAATACTGCCGCGGTGCAACGGTAGGACATAACCGTAAAAAGCCCAATGCAAGGGTAAATCTCGGCATTGACCGTGACGGCTTTGCAGACCTTCTGGTCGAGGCTGTCAGAAGCTATGGGGAGGGAAAAACATGAGCAAGCTGCCTGTATGGATCGACTGCGACCCCGGCGTGGATGATGCGGCGGCGATCGTTCTTGCAGATTATCTGGAGGAGCCGGAAATCGTCGGTATCAGCACAGTTGCCGGAAATGCGGCGCTGGGTATTACAACGAAAAATGCCTTGCAGATCGTCGGTATGCTCGGCAAGGACTATCCCGTCTATGTCGGTGCAGATCATCCCCTGATGCGCCCGTATGAGGCAGGGGAATGCTTCCACGGCGAAGACGGTCTCGGCGGCGCTTCTTTGCCGCAGAGCGATCAAAGGGCAGAGAGCGTGCCTGCATGGGATGCGCTTTATGAAACGGCAAAGCGTTATGAAGGAAGACTGGAGCTGATCACGCTCGGACCGCTGACCAACATTGCAATCGCGCTGAGCAAGCATCCGGATCTGCCGGAGTATTTGCACCGGATTTTGATGATGGGCGGCTCTGCAACGCGCGGAAACTGCACGCCCAGTGCGGAGTTTAATATTTTTACCGATCCCGAAGCGGCGCAGATTGTTTTCCGCTGCTCCGTTCCGAAGGTCATGTGCGGACTTGAAGTGACCGAGCAGGCGTTCCTGACGAAAGAGGAGCTGGAGAAAATCGGAGAAGGTAAGACGACCGGCAGCCGATTCTTCTACGCGGCAACGCCGGAGCTTCTGCGCAAGAATCTGGAGGCAGGGCAGGGCGGCTGGTGCGTCCACGATGCCTGTCCGGTGCTTTACTGCGCAAAGCCGGAGCTGTTTTCCGGAAAAGAAGCCGGCGTGTTTGTGGAAACGCAGAGTGAGCTGACCTTCGGCAAGACCGTCACCGACCTGTTCAGCGACAAAAAATTTGACGAAACGAATACATTCGTGATTTTGAAACTTGACCGCGGTGCCTTTGCGGATATTATGTCAACTGCAATGTGCGCTGTCCGGTAAAACGAGTGGAATGTATGTGATCTTTCTCATACATGGAGGTACACCCTATGGATTTCAAACTGCACGCACCGTATCAGGCAACCGGCGATCAGCCGGAAGCAATTCATACGCTGACGGAGGGTTTGCGCTCCGGCTTGCGCGAGCAGGTGCTTTTAGGCGTGACCGGCTCCGGCAAGACCTTTACGATGGCATCTGTCATCGAAAAGATGAATCGCCCGACCTTGGTGCTTGCGCATAATAAGACCCTTGCCGCGCAGCTTTGCAGCGAATTTCGTGAGTTTTTTCCCGAAAACGCGGTGGAATATTTTATTTCCTATTACGACTACTATCAACCGGAGGCATATATTGCGCATACCGACACTTATATTGAAAAGGATTCCTCGGTCAATGATGAGATCGAGCGTCTGCGTCACAGCGCAACATCCAGCCTGTTTGAGCGGCGCGATGTGATCGTTGTTGCATCGGTCTCGTGCATTTACGGTCTGGGCGACCCGATCGACTATAAAAACATGGTCATTTCGCTGCGTACCGGCATGGAAAAGAATCGGGAAGAGCTGATGCGAAAGCTCGTGGAAATTCGCTATGAGCGCAACGATATTGAATTCACCCGAAACACCTTCCGTGTCCGCGGCGATACGGTGGAAATCTATCCTGTCTACTGGTCGGGCAGAGCCATCCGTGTGGAATTTTTCGGTGACGAGATCGACCGGATTTCCGAAATCAATGCGGTCACGGGACTGCCGGAGCGTGTGGTCAATCATGTTGCCATCTATCCTGCATCGCACTATGTGGCATCGCGCGAGAAAATGAACCGTGCGATTTTCGAAATCGAGGCGGAGATGGAGCAGCGCGAGGCATGGTTTAAGGAAAATGACAAGCTTCTGGAGGCGCAGCGGATTCGTCAGCGCACGATGTACGATATTGAAATGCTGCAGGAGATCGGCTTCTGCAGCGGTATCGAAAACTATTCGCGTGTGATTTCGGGCAGAGCGCCCGGCACGCCGCCGATGACGCTGATGGATTATTTCCCGGATGATTTCCTGCTGTTTGTGGATGAAAGTCATGTAACGCTGCCGCAGGTGCGTGCAATGTACGCAGGTGACCGCAGCCGCAAGGAAAGTCTTGTCAACTACGGCTTCCGTCTGCCAAGCGCATTTGACAACCGCCCTCTGACCTTCCCCGAATTTGAGGGCAAAATCAGGCAGGCAATCTATGTTTCGGCAACACCGGCAGAGTTTGAGCGCAGCCGTGCCGGACAGATTGCCGAGCAGGTCATCCGCCCGACGGGACTTCTTGATCCGGAGATTTTTGTCCGCCCCATCGAGGGGCAGATCGATGACCTGATCGGGGAGTGCAACCGTGTGGTCGAGCGCGGTGAGCGTGTGCTTGTAACAACGCTGACCAAGCGTATGGCGGAGGATTTGACAAATTATTTGCAGCAGGCAGGCATCCGCGTGCGCTATATGCATTCCGATGTTGCCGCATTGGAGCGCATGGAAATTCTGCGCGATTTGCGTATGGCAAAATTCGACGTATTGGTCGGCATCAACCTTTTGCGTGAGGGTCTGGATTTGCCGGAGGTTTCTCTGGTCGCCATTCTCGATGCGGACAAGGAGGGCTTCCTGCGCAGCGAAACCAGCCTGATTCAGACCATCGGACGCGCTGCCCGAAATGCCGAGGGCAGAGTTATTATGTATGCCGATAAGATCACCGCTGCCGTGCGTGCGGCAATCGACGAAACCAATCGCCGCCGCGGCATTCAGAACGCCTATAACGAGGCACACGGCATTGTTCCGAAAACGATTATTAAGGACGTGCGCGAGCTGCTTGAAATCACGCAGTCCGAGGCAGATTCTGCACGGGCGGACGGCGTGAAGATGACCAAGGCGGAGCGCGAACGCGAGATCGCACGACTGGAAAAGGAAATGAAAGCAGCTGCCCGTATGATGGAATACGAATATGCTGCCGTGCTGCGTGACCGTATCATCGAACTTCGCGGCATGAAATAAACAAAGGGCGCGCTGCAAGATTTGCTGTTTTGCAACGCGCCCTTTCTCTATTTCTTATCCGAAACACCGAGCAGATAGTCAATGCTGACATGATAAAGCTCTGCAAGCCGAATCAAAACCTGTGTCGGAATGTCATTTTCGCCTGTTTCATATTTGGAGTAGCCGGTCTGAGACATTTTCAGATACTTGGCAACCTGTGTCTGATTCATTTCCGCATCCTCGCGGAGATCGCGCAGCCGTGGATACATATTCTTCACCTCGTACCAAGTATGGCATAACCTGTTTCAGGGTATTGCGTTTTAACCTAAAACAGGTTAAAATTAAGCAGGGGTGATAAAATGTATAGAAAAATGTACTGCTTACTGTTTAATGCTATTACGACTGCGATAGAGGAGCTCAGAAAAAACAACTACGGAAATGCAGAAAGCATCTTGATACAGGCACAGAAAGAGGCGGAGGAGGAATATATTTCGAATGAGGAAAGGCCAGAGGACTGAAAAAGCAGAGCCAAAAGCGGCTCTGCTTTTTTCTATATAATTCAGACTGCGATTTGAATGCTTGAAAAAAACTTGCGCCGTGTTCGTATTTATACCTGTAGGGCAGGGGCTTGCTCCTGCCTTTTGCGTTTGTCGGTACGAACAGTTTTATCCGGTGCGAGCAAGCCCACACCTTACAAGCTCAATCGGCTCCCGTTTTTCATTTTTTGTGTTAGTTGGAAATCAATGTATACCACACACCGCAGATCTCGCGCAGGAGCATATTGCAATAGTATAAGTGGCTGCATTTTGCAGGCACGCCGAGCATTTCCAGACCTTCCTTCTGCGCAAGAAGCGAAGCGCGGCAGAGATGGTAGGAGCTGGACAGCACTGCGCATTTGGTCGGGCGCACGCAGGTTTCCGCTTCGATCAGGTCAAGAGAATAGCGGATGTTTTCTTCCGTTGTGGTCGCCTGATCTTCCATGCGGAGCTGATCGGCAGGAATGCCGTGCTCCGTCAGCCAGTTGAACATACAAAGTGCTTCTGTGATATTTTCGTGGTCGCCCTGACCGCCGGAAAGAATGGCTGTCGTGTCCGGATGGTTTGTCAGATAGTCCTGTGCGGAAAGCAGACGTTCACGCAGAGAGCGGCTTGGCGCATTGCCGTTCACACCTGCGCCCAGAACGATCATATAGTTCGATTCGGGATCTTCCGCACCGCTGCCGGCGCGGACAACGAAATAGCCTGTAATCACAGCTGCAGTCAGTACAGCGATCAGAATGACCCATGCAACCGTATGTAAAACCTTCATCAGTCGGGGCAGGCGCTTTTTCAGCACATTCATCACGCCGAACAGCAAAAACAGCGCACTGATCCCGAGCATAACAAGACCGCTGAAGCTATAGCCGAAGACAAACAGATAGGTGAGGATTCCGAGCGCTGCAAAAATCAGCGCAGGCAGCCAGTATCTCTTTTTCATCAGAAGAGGTATCCTTTCAGAACTTTCAGCGTGTTTTCCACGCCGTCTTTGTGACTGCGCTCATAGCCGTGCGATGCATAAACGCCTGCACCGATCAGACCGTGGCGCAGATCGTAGCCTGCCGAGAGTGTGGCTTCCACATCCGAGCCGTAATGCGGATAAATATCCACCGCATAATCGGCGTTTTCCTTTTTTGCGGCGGCGATCAGCTTTGTAACGACCTCATAGGAGTACGGACCGCCGGAATCCTTTGCGCAGATGGAAACCTGTCGCTCCGTGCATTGCAGACCGTCACCCACGCAGCCCATATCGACGGAAATGGCTTCCGTTACACCGTCCGGAACGCAGGCAGCACCGCCATGACCGACTTCTTCGTAAACGGTAATGTGCGCATAAACACGCCGCTGCGGAACGAGATTTTCATCATGCAGGAATTTGGCAAAGCCGAGCAGAATGCCGACAGAGAGCTTATCGTCTAAGAAGCGGCTCTTAATGTAGCCGGATTTGGTCACGCGCGTACGCGGCTCAAAGCAGACAAAATCGCCGACGGAAATACCGAGCGCTTTCACATCGTCTGCATTTTCGACGACTTCGTCAAGTAAAAGCTCCATGTTTTCCCACTTGCGTGCTGTTTCGCCGTATTCGCCGTTGACATGGACGGAGGCGTTGCAAAGCTGCAGCGTGCCTTCATATATGCCGTTGAATTTCGTGACAATGCGGCAGTTTTCCGTTTCGGCATTGCTTGCGCACATACCGCCGACATTGACGATGCGCAGACGACCGCTGCCCTTGATTTCCGCAACCATGCCGCCGAGCGTGTCGGCGTGCGCTTCCAGAAGCAGCGCATTACTTGTGTCTTCACCGCCCAGATCGACCAGAATGCCGCCCTTGACTGTCCGCTTTGCGCAGAAGCCGAGCGCAGAAAATTCGTTCAGGACATAGTCCTCTGCTGCTTTTGTATAGCCTGTGGGACTGTCGATGGCAAGGAATTCCACCGCTTTTTCTACCGCAAAGTTTACATAATTCTTCATTTTGTACCTCCGTTCGGATTCTTTTTTTCGATTATACCACAAAAGTAAAAAAATGAACAGCAAAAACCGTATGTCACATAAAAGCGACATACGGTTTTACTGTAAAGAAATCAGAAATCTCTGTTCTTGGTTGCAATTTCGGTCAGGCACTTTGCCATGAAATCGTCGGGGCTCATCGCGCCGAGATCGACACCGCCGCGGGTACGGACGGAAACCGTGCCGTTTTCCATATCGCGGTCACCGATAACGAGCATATACGGAATCTTCTGCAGCTGTGCCTCGCGGATCTTATAGCCGAGCTTTTCGCTGCGCAGATCGCTTTCGGTACGGATGCCTGCGGCAGACAGCTTTGCTTCCAGATCCTTTGCGTATGCATGTGCGCGGTCAGTAATCGGGAGAATGCGGACCTGCGTGGGCATCATCCACAGCGGCAGAGCACCTGCGAAACGTTCAATCAGGTAAGCAAGCGTACGCTCATAGCAGCCGAGGGAGGTGCGGTGAATGATATACGGGCGCTTTTTCTGACCGTCAACGTCGGTGTATTCCATGCCGAACTTTTCAGCCAGCAGCATATCGACCTGAATGGTAACAATGGTGTCTTCCTTGCCGAAAACATTTTTATATTGAATGTCGAGCTTCGGACCGTAGAATGCAGCCTCATCAATGCCGACGGTGTAATTTACGTTCAGATCGTCGAGGATGGTCTTCATGGTAGCCTGTGCAAGCTCCCACTGCTCCGGGGTGCCTTCGTACTTGTTGTTCGGATTAGCAGGATCCCACTGAGAGAAGCGGAATGTGCAGTTTTCCAGCATACCGACGGTATCGAGGACGTACTTTGCAAGCTCCAGACAGCCCTTAAATTCTTCTTCGAGCTGTTCCGGACGAAGCACAAGATGACCTTCGGAGATGGTGAACTGACGCACACGGATCAGACCGTGCATCTCGCCGGAATCCTCATTGCGGAAGAGGGTAGAGGTTTCGCCCAGACGCATGGGAAGATCGCGGTAGGAGCGTGCGCGGTTCAGGAAGACCTGATACTGGAACGGGCAGGTCATCGGACGCAGCGCATACATTTCCTTGGTTTCATCGTTTGCATCCTCGGGATTGCCCAGCAGGAACATACCGTCGAGATAGTGATCCCAGTGACCGGAGATGCGGTAGAGGTCTCTCTTTGCCATCAGCGGCGTTTTGGTCAGCAGATAGCCGCGCTTCTGCTCTTCGTCCTCAATCCAGCGCTGCAGAAGCTGAATCACTCTTGCGCCCTTCGGCAGCAGGATCGGCAGACCCTGACCGATCGATTCAACGGTGGTGAAGAATTCCAGCTCACGGCCGAGCTTGTTGTGGTCGCGCTTACGGGCTTCTTCCTGCTGCTGCAGATAGCTGTCAAGCTCTTCCTTCTTCGGGAAAGCAATGCCGTAGATACGCTGCAGCATCTTGCGCTTGGAGTCGCCGCGCCAGTAAGCACCGCAGCACTGCGTCAGCTTGAACGCATTTGCCTTGATGCGTCCGGTGGAATCCAGATGCGGACCGGCGCAGAGGTCTGTAAATTCGCCCTGTGTATAGAAGGAAATAACAGCATCAACGGGCAGATCGTTGATCAGCTCTACCTTGTAGGGCTCGCCGAGACTTTCCATGTAGGCGATAGCTTCCTCACGCGGTTTTTCGCTGCGTTCAAGATGCAGACGCTCCTTGCAGATTTTCTTCATCTCGGCTTCGATGGCATCCAGATGCTCCTGGGTGAAGGAGAAATCGGAATCAAAGTCGTAATACCAGCCGTTGTCGATGGACGGACCGATTGCCAGCTTGACCTGCGGATACAGGCGCTTGACAGCCTGTGCCATCACATGGGAGCAGGTATGCCAGTAGGTTTTGCGATAGGATTCATTTTCAAAGGTGTACAGATTTTCTTCAGACATAATTGCGCCTCCTGTTTTGATTCGGGGCAATAAAAAATCACCCCTGAAATAAATCAGGGGTGAGAAAAAACATTCCCACGGTTCCACCCTGCTTGCAGCCTACATATAATATATAGTATGCTGCCGCTCATGCACGCTTTAACGGGCGCACCCGTCTTTCCTTACTGTAAATTCGGGAAAGCGACTCGGAAGCGGTACGCACCGGACTGACGCAGGAGCTTGCACCGACCGCTCCCTCTCTGACCGTCAAATAAACCGGTGAATTTCTTCGTCATTGTCTCTTTGAGCCATAATATAGCACTTTTTTTCGAAAATGTCAAATGGTTTCTATTTTTATTTATTATGTTAACTATTTTGTAACTAATTCACAATATATTGTGTATTTTCTGAAGAAAAACACATTTATTTAGTCGAAATAAGATGTTAAATAATTATTGAAAAGTTTGACGAATTGTGTAATTTCCACAAAAAGCTTGACAAATAGCAAATAAATGTTATAATTAGGCTACAGTTACAATAAGGTAACAATAGTTTCAAGTCCGAAACCAACCACTATGGAAAGGAGGATACTCTTATGCGCAGAACGGAAAAACAGAAAAAGACCCGCAAGCGTTGGACTTACCGTCTGATTGCTGTAGCGGTAATGGTTGCGGCGATAGGCGGACTGCTTTCGCAGACTGTTTTTGCTCAGAACAGTTTCGTGATTACCGACGGTAAAAACGTTACGGTTTATAAAACGTTCAGTAAGGACCCGGATGTGGTCCTGAATGAAGCAGGCATCGAACTGAGCGAAGAGGACACCTACACCACAACTTATAATGACGGAGGCTACTGCATTGACATTCAGCGTATGCAGGAGATCACTGTCGTCAATCAGGGCAACCGTAGCGTCATAAATACCTATGGCGAATCGGTGGATGAGCTGCTTGACCGCATGAACATTGAGCTCGGCGAGAAGGATGAGCTTTCCTGTGACGGCAAAATGCAGACCTATGACGGCATGACGGTCAAGATCGTGCGCAAAGACATTCAGGTCCTGCAGTATGATGAGAAGGTCCCGTATCAGACAAAGTACTATGAAGATCCGGAGCTTGCTCCCGGTGAAGAGATTGTCCTGATCGAGGGCGTTGACGGCGTTGTGCATTACAATGCCGAAGTAACCTATGAAAACGGTGTTGAAGTATCCAGAGATATTCTGGAAGAAAATGTTGTGACAGAAAGTGTAACCAAGCTTGTTGTCAGAGGTCCGAACCGCGCCATCACATCGCAGCCCGGCGAAAACAAGAAGCCTGTAATCGGTGACGATGAAAGCGCTCCGGCGGATAACCGTACAACGCCGACAGAGCCTTCCGATAATTACGTAACACCCACAACGGCTCCGACTACAGCTCCGACAACGGCTCCGACAGCACCGTCCAAGCCCACTGCCAGCGGCAATACGCTCACGACGACCTCCGGTATGACCTATACATATACCGATGCGCTGACCGTCAGCTGCACGGCATATTCCTGCGGCGGCAACGTCGGCTATACCTATAGCGGAACAGTTGCCCGTGTCGGCGCGGTCGCAGTTGACCCGAACTATATCCCGCTCGGAACCAGAATGTACATCGTCTCAAATGACGGTCAGTACGTATACGGTTACTGTGTTGCCGAGGATATCGGCGGCGGCATCAAGGGCTATAAGATCGACCTGTACTTTGATACCATCGCAGAATGCTATCAGTTCGGTGTCCGTACCTGTACGGCTTACATTCTCCAATAATCAGATTGCAAAATGCCCCCTTCTCTGTTAAAATAGCAGAGAAGGGGTGTTTTTATGCTCGATGTATGTAATCCGCAGATCATGCGTTCTCTGCTTGCACAGTACGGATTTCATTTTTCAAAATCAAAGGGACAGAATTTCCTGACACAGCGGTGGGTACCGCAGCGAATTGCCGAGGCGTCGGAAATTGACGGTAATTGCGGCGTTTTGGAGGTCGGACCGGGATTCGGACCGCTGACGCAGGAGCTTTGTCTCAGAGCGGGCAAGGTCGTTGCGTTGGAGGTCGATACCACGCTGGAGCCGGTTTTGAAAACCACCGTGGGCGAGTTTGATAATCTGGAAATTCTTTTCTGCGATGCGTTAAAGGCGGATCTTCCTGCGCTGGTAAAGGAAAAATTCGGCGATAAAAAGCCGCTTGCCTGCGCAAATCTTCCGTATTATATTACTTCTCCGGTGCTGACGAAGCTGCTTGAGAGCAAGTGCTTCGATGCTATCACGGTCATGGTGCAGAAGGAGGTCGCGCAGCGCATCTGCTCCAAGCCGGGCAGCGCGGATTATTCGGCGTTCACTATTTTATGCAACTATCATGCACAGCCGGAGCTGCTGTTTGATGTGCCGGCATCGTGCTTCATGCCGCAGCCGAAGGTGACAAGCGCAGTTGTGCGGTTGAAAATGAGATCAGCGCCGCCTGCACAGATCGTGGATGAAAAGCTGTTTTTCCGCACGGTTCGCGCCAGCTTTGCCATGCGCCGTAAGACGCTGCTGAACGGTCTCTCTGCCGGTTTCGGTGAATTGAATAAAACAGAGCTGACCGAGCTGCTGGAAAGCGTCGGTATTTCGCCCTCCGTTCGCGGAGAAACGCTCGGCATTGCAGAGTTTGCAGCCATTTCCAACGCGATCGCAGCGAGAAAGCTTTAGGAGAAAACCATGTTTCGAACGATTTTTATTGACCTGGACGATACCATTTTGGATTTTGGCGCGGCAGAGCATGCGGCAATTTCCAAGACCTTCCGGCAGGTCGGTCTGGAGCCGACACCCGAGCTGCTTGCGCGATACAGTGCAATCAATCTCTCGCAGTGGGAGGCATATGAGCGCGGCGAAATCACGCGCGATACCGTTCTGGTGCGCCGTTTTGAGCTGCTGTTTCGGGAGCTGGGAAGCTCTTTGGATGCGCAGAGCACCGAGGATATTTACCGCGGCTATCTGGGGGTCGGACATTATTTTATCGACGGCGCGGTCGAAATTTTAGAGTATCTTGCCCCGAAGTATGACCTTTATATTGCATCCAACGGCGTTGCGGCAACGCAGTACAGCCGTCTGAAAAGCGCAAATATCAGCCATTTTTTCAAGGAAATTTTCATTTCGGAAACGACCGGCTCACATAAGCCGGAGAAGGCGTATTTTGATTTCTGCTTTGCGCGGATTCCGGATTTTGACCCGGAAAAGGCGCTGATGATCGGCGACAGCCTGACAAGTGACATCTGCGGCGGCAAAAATGCCGGCATCCGCACCTGTTGGTTTAATCCGCAGCATAAGCCCCACCGTCCGGAAATCGAGCCGGATTATGAGGTGTTTTCGCTGGAAGAATTGAAGACAATTCTGTAAGGAAAAATTTTTCAGGTAAAAAGTAATTTTTTGCTTGACTTTTATGGAAAACCGCATATAATAAATAATGCGTTTCGGCGCAAGGCAAATAGCGGGTTTGTGTAATGGTAGCACACCGGACTCTGACTCCGTTTGTGAGGGTTCGAATCCTTCACCCGCTGCCAAAAAATACCACCACCCTACAGGGCGGTGGTATTTTTTTGGCAGTAGGCGCGGGGAAGGATTCGAAGATGTAAATCCGACAGTTCAGTGAACTGTCGGGCATCGGCGTTTTCGCCGATGCAACCTATATCCTTGCCATCGGCAAGGATGCAAACGAATCCTTTCACCCGCCGATATGGCAAATACCACCCAATCGGGTGGTATTTTTTATTGGCAGCGGAAACGGGAAGGATTCGAAAGGCGGCTCTTGTCGAGTGTCCGGTGGACACTCGCAACCAGCGTGGCTTTTCCGCAGAAAAGCGAATCCTTTCACCCGTCGATATGGCAATCAATCCCCTATTGGGTGTTTTTATATTTGCAGCAGGAATTAACAGCTTGTTCAGAAAATCCGTGGGAAATGTTCAAAATATTCCTTTAAAATAAAGCTATCTTTTATAGAAAAGGATATCAGATATGATAAAACGAATGAGATTTATGACAGTCTTTCTTGCCGCTGCAGTTGCTGTGAGTATGTTTGCTGCCTGCGGTGATGGTATCGAAAAAAAATCAACGATAGTTGATACAGTTGAAACAACTCCCGATAATGTAGAAACGGACGAGGGCATCAAGCAGATTGTGCTTTCCTCAGATACGGCGAGCTTAGATGGTCAAAGTGTTGAAGAATTCGACTATACATGGCACTGTGACCCGGGTGTGTCGCATGATGAGGTAGATAATGCACCGGCAGAGTATTACACAGGAGCGAAGCCGGAGACGGATGCGGCAGTGTACATTGACCATGAACTGTTTTATTTCCCACAGCTTCCTGCAGAAGGTTTTTCACTTGTGAATTATGACGGCGAAAAAGAGTGGGCATACCACTATACCGACGGGGAGCATGATGAGTATATTTTTGCCACACTTCCGAATCCCGGCAATCAGCTTCCCACGCAGATGATGCATTCGGAGGAAGAAGCGGCGCAGAACAAAGTGCTGCATATCACCAAGGCGGGCACCTATGTTCTGGCAGGACAATGGCGTGGTCAGATTTGGGTCGATCTCGGAGAAAGAGATGAGACTTTCGCTGATGAAAACGCAAAGGTGACACTGATTCTGAACGGCGCGCAAATCGACTGCAGTGTTGCGCCGGGCGTGGTGTTTTACAGCGCCTACGAGTGCGACAATGCATGGGAGGATCAGGAAACATGGTCGCAGGAGGTTGACACGCAGAATGCAGGCGCGAATGTTATCATTGCGGAGGATTCTGAAAATACCGTTACAGGTACGAATGTGTTCCGTATGCTGCAAACAAAGTACAAGGATGAAAACGCAGATGATGAAATCAAGGTGCAGAAAAGGCTTCGCAAGACGGACGCCGCGTTCTACTCCTATGTGACGATGAATATTATGGGGGAGGAAGAGGAAAGCGGTATGCTGACAATCAATTCCGGATTTGAGGGACTTGACAGTGAACTGCATCTTTCCATTCTCGGTGGAAATATCGTCATAAACTCACAGGATGACGGAATCAATGTCAATGAGGATCATGTTTCCGTTGCCCGTTTTCTTGGCGGAAGTGTATTGATTAACCCTGCACAGGGCGCAGAGGGAGACGGCATTGACTCCAACGGATATATTGTTGTTAACGGCGGTAATATTGCTGTCAACGGAGTTGTCGCGCCGGACAGTGCGCTCGATTCCGAGGATGGGATCTATTATTATTCAGGAACGATTACGCTTGACGGGCAGGAACAGCAATATCAGTCCGGTGATGTATTTCGTGAGACAGGACGCATGGAGCAGCCGGGACAGCAGCCTGACGGTATGGGCCAACCGCCTGAATTCGGTCAAAGACCGGATGACATGGGGGAGCCTCCGATCATGTCCGAACCGGGAAATTTTGATATTCAGGAATTCAAACAGCAGGTTGCGGCCTTAGAAGAAGATGCGACCTTTGCAGATGTCCTTGCACTGCTTGGCATGGGTAATCCCATGCAGGGACAGCAACCACCGCAGAAGCCATAATACATATACCGCTCCGGGCATTGAGCATCTTTAAGATCACTCAATGCTTGGAGCGGTATTTTTTCATGCAAAAAATTTTCGGAATAGTGAAGCCCTGCGAATATAGTTGCTGATGTACGGAAATTGCCCTTTGCGGGCAGAGGGGGGATTGCGGCATGATCGAACGGGATTTGAAAAAGATGAGCCGTACGGAGCTGCTGGAGCTTTTGCTGGAACAGAGCAGGCAGCTTGAGGCAGCGCAGCAGGAGCTGGAGCAGACAAGACAGGAGCAGGAAATACGAAGGCTGGAGCTGACGGATGGACGATCGCAAACGGCAGCTACTATCTTTACAACACCGATGGGAATTTTTCACGCAGTAACAGCGCCACGGCAGGCAGCCTGTCGCGCCGCAACGTCCTGATTCTCAAGCGGACGGAAACCACGCTGGTCATTCCGGGCGACCCCGGCAGCGGCGGAGGCGGTGATGATCCGGTCGAGCCGCGTCCGAACGATCCGATCTATATTCACCCCTCCGGAGAGATCACCGGCACGGTTGCGGATTTCGGCGGCAGGAAAGACCTGACGATGGCGTATGCCTCCGATCCGGCAACGAGCTATATTGAGCAGATGCTTTCGCAAAGCAGAGAGGAAAACGGAAGAATCCTTACCGACAAGAGCGTGGTTTACGGCAAGGATGATTATGACGGATTTTCAGAGTATGCAGATGATGAATTTTCCGTAACGCTGTCGGCAGTTGCGCAGCAGTATGAGATCGTCAGCACAGAGCGCGAAGCAACGCCGATTGATGTGGTGCTGGTGGTGGATGTGTCCGGCTCCATGACGAATACCGTTGGGGGCGAAAAGAGAGCGCAGACCGTTGTGACGGCAACGAATACCCTGATCGAGCGGATTATGCGATACCATCCGGCAAACCGCATCGGTATCGTCACCTACAGCAGCGGCTCAGCAGATTTCATTCCGCTTTCACGCTACTATGTGGGAGGCGAAAATACGCAGCCTGTGTATGAAAAGCAGGAGCCGTATGCGTATCTGACCTATAACAACAGCGCGGACAGCATACAGACCAATGCCAATCTGCGCGATGCAGGAACAAGACAGCGCATTTCCGGCAGCGTCAGCGTTTCCGGCGGCACATATACGCAGCACGGTCTTGCACGCGGTGCTGCCATGTTCGGACGGGTGACGGATACGACCTTTCTTGCTTCCGACGGTACGGAAATCTGCCGCACGCCGCTGATGATGCTTCTGTCCGACGGCGATCCGACCCATTGCACCAGCAACTACATGGACGTTCTCAGCGGACCGCATTACGGCAGCGGCAGCTATCCTGATGCGGAGAACAATCAGGGCGTTCAGGGCTATTATACGATTCTGTCGGCAAATTACTATAAATGGCAGATCGGCTGCCATTACGGCAGACCGGCAAAGGTTTATACTATCGGCATGGGAATCTATGCCACCGGTATTGCGGATGCTTCGGGAAAATCGGCGACCGGCGACCATTATAAACGCGCGGTGCTGAATCCCGATGCGGAGAATATTGCAGGGCTGACGCAGGGCGGCAGCAATCATGCGACCACGACCGATCAGCTATACAGCCTTTTGCAAGGCAGCTTTGCCCAACCGTATGTGACAGTCGATTCGACCGGAAGCTACGGCGCTCTGGGCAGAACCGGGACGAATGTGCCGGTCATTCCGAATCCGTATGCATCGGATTATTCCTATGCAGACGGCGCGTATTTCAAAGAGGATTATGATCCGCAGGCACTGATCGATGTGTTTGATTCCATCGTGATCGAGAGCATGGATGTTTATGAATCCGTTACCAGCTTCACCGAAACGACCGACCTGACGATTGAAGACACGCTCGGTGACGGTATGCAGGTAAACAGTCCCCCGATTCTGCGCTTTGCCGGTGTCAATTATGAGCCGGTTTCCGTTCAGACGGAGGGTGATAGCATTCGCTATGCCTTTTTCGGCATGGTAAGCGCCTCCCACTATGCGGAGGATGTGGATCTGGGCATTACGGAAATCACCGTTTCCGGAACGCCTGGTGCAGGGCAGAAAATACTTTGGAGTATTCCCGGCGAGCTGGTGCCGGAGCTTGCCCATGCGCATACCGCGGATTTTTACTATCCGGAGCTGCCGATCCGTCTGATTTTCCGTGTCGGACTGACCGATGAGGCGAAGGCATCTGCGGCGCATCTGCGCAGCTCGGAATCCGTCAGCTTTTATACGAACAGTCAGGAGGATCCGACAACGGCAATTTTCTATCCGCGGGACCAGGCACGCTTGCCGAAAACGATTATTTTGAGCAGGATGAATTCGGATATATCACCGCAAAGCCGGCAGCCTTCCTGCAGGGAAGCACCGAACGACTTTCCGAGGGCGCGATCGCGTGGATCAAGGCGAACGGAATGCAGGTAGATTCCGTCACCGCTTCCGGAAACACGGTGGTATTTGACGATCTGGACTACGGCTACTATTATCTGACCTCTCAGCTCGGCTCCGTTATCACGGTCACCAGCACCAGCCCCACGGCAACGGTCATTGATAAAAACCAGATCCCGTCGTGGAAGGATGACGGCAAAACGCTCGTCAGCGATCATCTGGTTTCGCCCTCTGTCAACTCCGCAAGCTACGGTGATACCGTCTGCTTCAAGGTGGAGATCAACTATACCAACTACGCAGGCGAAGAGCGTGTGACGAATTACATGATAAAGGATACCATCGAGGGGATGGATTATAACAAGGATATTGTCATCAAGGTCAATGATACGCCGATTACGAATTATACCGTGAAATACGGCGAAGACGGTAAGAGCTTCTATATTGATATGCCGTGGAAGGACGATGACGGTTTCTTCTACAGCAACACCGGCGTGATCGAGCTGACCTACTCCGCAGTGGTAAATGAAACTGCCGTTATCGCAGGAAGCGGCAACAAAAACACGGCAATCTTTGACTACAGGACTGAAAAAGATCCTCCCGACCGCGACCCGTATCATGAATCCGAACCGAGAATTACCACGACCTACACCTATGCGCTGGCAATCAATAAAATCGACGAAAACGGCAATCCGCTCGGCGGCGCAGAGTTTACGCTGGTCGATGCCTACGGTCCGGTCAATGTCAGGCAGACCGATCAGGAGGGCATTTATGAGTACGACGCGACCGCTGCCTCCAATAAGGTGGTATCGCCCGAAAACGGTATCATCATTATCAAGGGCGTTCGGGCAGGCGAATATACCTTCACCGAAGGCAAGGCGCCCAACGGCTTTAACATCCTGAAGGAGCCGATCACGGTCGAGGCGATCTGCAGCAGCTCCGTCACCTATACCGAGGTCATCACAACGTATTATGATGCCGATGGCAAGGTGACCGATGTGCAGGTCGAGGGCGGCAGCAGCTCAACGGTGACTGTAGCTGTTCCGGTCGTATCGGTCAATGTTGTCAACCAGAAGGGTCTGCCGCTTCCCACCACCGGCGGCATGGGTACAACGGTATTGTACATTTTCGGAACGGTGCTTTTGCTCGGAGCGGTTCTTGTCTTTGTTGTAAAACGCCGTATCCGTCCGGAAGAGTAAAAGACAATGACAACAGCAAGGAGAGTCCTGTATGAAATTCAGGAAACTGACAACGGTATTGCTCATTGCGGCGTTTCTTTCAGGCTTGTCCCTGCTGCTGTATCCGACATTGAGCAACTACTGGAACACCCTGCGCATGACCCGTGTTGTTGCAAATTATACCGCCATGGTTTCTGAATTGGACGCAAAAACCTACCGCGCAATTCTGAAACAGGCGCATGATTACAATCACGGTATTCTTTTCAGAAACAATCCGCTCTCTCCCTCCGAGAAGGAGAAAAAGCGATATCCGAAAATGCTGTGTATCGGGGACAGTCAGGTGATGGGCTGCATCGAAATTCCGAAAATCGGTCTGAAGCTTCCGATCCTGCACGGAACGGAGCCGTCCGTTTTGCAAAGCGGCGTCGGGCATATTGAATGGTCATCGCTTCCGGTGGGCGGGGAGAGTACGCATTGTGTGCTGTCCGGTCATCGGGGACTTCCGAGCGCAAAGCTGTTTACGGATTTGGACCGCTTGGAAACCGGAGATATTTTTACGCTGCAGGTGCTCGACGAAACGCTTGTGTATGAAGTCGATCAGATTCTGACGGTAACGCCGGAGGATGTGGAGGCGCTGCAGATCGTGCCGGGGGAGGACTACTGTACGCTTGTCACCTGTACGCCCTACGGCGTCAATACGCACCGCCTGCTCGTAAGGGGAAAGCGGACTGCGTTACAGAACGATGGCGACCTGCGGCGGATTTCCGCCGATGCCATGCAGATCGAGCCTGAAATCGTTGCGCCTGTTCTGGCAATTCCGCTTTTGCTGATTCTTCTGATATGGCTGCTGCTCGGCACCCGAAAAAGAGAAAAAAATCCCGGCGAAAAGAAGTCCAATCGAAAACGGAGGCGTTGATATGAAATATGTATTTCGTACGGTTCTGTGTCTGACGCTCTGTATTTGCCTGAGCTGCATCGTCTTCGGGAAGGAACAGGCGCACAGATGCTCCGTGTCGCTGCATTTCGGCGAGAACGGCAGGTGCTTTGCCGATGCGCCATTTCGCATTTACCGCGTGGCGCAGATCGGCTATGACGGTGAGTTTGAGCCGTTAAAGGAATTTGCGGACTATCCGATTGACAGAAGCGATGACCCTGCGGTGTGGCGAGCGCTTGCCCAGACACTTTCTGCCTATGTCAGCAGGGATGCCGTCACGCCGACAGCGCACGGTCAGACGGATAAAAACGGCGATATTGTTTTTGCTGATTTGCAGGAAGGCTTGTATCTCACTGTCGGCGACTTGGTAAAAACGGAAAAAACCACAGTACAGCCGACACCGATGCTGCTCTGCCTGCCGTCTGTTTCAGAAGACGGCAGGCTCGTAACGGATTTGGTATGCAGCGTAAAATATGAAGAAAAACCAATCGAAACGGTTTGCATTACGGCAATCAAAATATGGGAAAAGGACAATGAAAAAATCCGCCCGACTGTGATTACGGCACAGCTGCTGAAAAACGGAGAGGTTTTCAGCGAAGCGGTGCTGAATGCGCAGAATAACTGGAAGCACACATGGGAAAACTTGGACTCCGGGATAAAATGGGAGGTTACGGAAAAGGTCGTTCCTGCGGACTATAAAGTGCGCATAGACCGCAGCGGAAATTCGTTTTCCATTACAAACACCTATGGGAAAACGCCGCCGGATAAGCCCGATCTGCCGCAGACAGGGCTTTTGCAGTGGCCGATTCCGATCCTGACGGCTTCGGGATTGCTGTGCCTGTGTATCGGGCTTCTGCGCCGCAAACAAAATGGGCGGTAAACGCGGCGCTTTCTGGATCGTGCTCGGAGCGCTGCTTGTGACGGCGGCGCTCTTCCTGCAGCTTCGCAATGTAAAGCAGGAGCAAACCGGCGGCAGACAGTCGGCGCAGGTGCTCAGACAGATGCAGCATACGCTGCCGCAGGAAGCTGCAATGCAGGAGAAAGAGTCAATTCAAATGCCGGAATACTGCCGCTTTCCGGAAAAGGAAATGCCGACGGTGATGATTGACGGTCAGGCATATATCGGCGTGCTTGAAATTCCGAAAATTTCCCTGAAGCTGCCGATCCATGCGCAATGTACCGATGCCCTTCTGCGCTGCGCACCGTGCTGCTATGCAGGCACGGCATACCAAAACGGCTTTGTCATTGCCGGACATAACTATTCCTCCCATTTCGGTGCATTGCCGCAGCTGACGGGCGGAGACAGCGTGTACTTTACCGACACAGAGGGCAATGCCTTTTCCTATCGCGTTGCCGGATTTGAAACGCTCGGACCGTCGCAGACGGAGGAAATGACAAACAGCGGCTATGCTTTGACACTGTTTACCTGTACTTACGGTGGTGCTTCGCGTATCAGCATCCGCTGTACTCGGGCAGATTGAACGAATTGGTTATTTTGCATAATTTTTTGTAGAGAAATTATGCAGAACGGAAAATAATATCGTTTTGCTTTTTTTTTAATTGTATCCATGCTATAATAACATGAATTATTATAGCATGGAGGTACCTTGTATGAAACAGTCGTTACATACCAGAGCGCTTGCGCTTTTGCTGATGCTTGCGATGCTTCTGAGCATCCTGCCTGCAACGGCATTGGCGGTCGAAGCATCCACAAAGCTTGTGGCATGGGAGTATAACGCTGCGACAACTGCCGCCGTAGATGTTCCTGCGACGATCGGCAGCGGTTCTCTGTCCCATTCTTCCGGCGATGCCATTGCTGCGAATTCCACCGGTTATTTCAGCCACAATAAGTGGTCAACATCTTCCTACTGGCTGCTGTCCGGATTGAATACCAGCGGCAAGAGCAATCTGGTCCTCTCCCTGCGCGCACAGGGCTCTGCGACCGGTCCGAAGAACTGGGTCGTGGAATATTCCCTTGATGCAGGCGATAACTGGCTGGAAGCCGGCGCTTACGCCATTACCGATGCCAATGATACCTTTACGCCGTCAGTCAGTCTGCCGGCAGATGCCGTCAGCGAAAATCTGCTGATCCGTCTGCGCCCGAAGGACAATGAATCCATCAAGAGCACGGAAGAAGCTCCTGCAACGGTCGTAGGCACGGGTACCAATAAGATTTCGTTTGTCACCCTCTCTGCAATGGAATCCGGCTTCCAGACGCTGGCAGCTTTTGATTTCACGGTAGACAATCACCCCACCGCCTTCCCGACCGCGGCGACTGAAGGCTGGGGCTACCTCAACACCACCGCCTCCGGCGAGGTCAAGCTTGTCAGCGAAAAGGACAACAAGCTCATCGGCATGAGCGTCAAGAAGTGGGGCGTCGGTCATAACTGGTGCATGATCTTTAACACCACCGATATTACGGAAATGACGCTGGAAGCGGATGTGCTCTCCTCCGGCACCGGTCCTGCAGACTGGGCAGTGGAATACTCTGTTGATGGGGGCAATACCTGGGTATGGGTGCAGTCATTCCATCTGACAAACAGCACAGCAAAGCTGCAGCATCAGACTATTCACCTGCCCGATGAGGCGCAGTCGAGCAACCTGCTTGTGCGCTTCAAGGTAGACAGCGATACCTCTCTGAACGGCGGCAGCATCAATGCTACCTCCTGCACCAGCCGTATCAATCATGTGACGCTGACGGGTAATGTCGGCGAAAATCATGAGGCAAATCCCGCCTCTCCGAGCTGGCCTGTCGGCTACGGCGACACCTCCGGTGATGCAATTCCGGCAGATGCCTTTGTCGGCTGGAATTTTGAGGAAGCCAAATCCCTGCCTGCCGGCGCTGCCAAGGGCTGGGGCTATCTTGCAAACTCCGTCACCACCGGTCCGGCATATACCGGCGGCGGTCTGACCATCAAGGGCTGGGCGGAAGGCGCATACTGGCTGCTGATTGCCAACACCACCGGCTATACTGACGCAAAGCTGACAATGAAGCTCGGCTCCTCTGCCACCGGTCCGAGAGATGCCGCGCTGGAATACTCTGTTGATAACGGCGCAAACTGGGTGCGTGTCGGTGAGCCGTTCAAGCTGACCTCCGCACTGGAAAACTATATCTTTGATATTCCGGACGAATCGCAGAGCACCAATGCAATGTTCCGCGTTGTGATCGTCAGCGATCAGTCCGTCAAGTCTACCGATGCAACGCCTGCAACGATTGCCTCCGGCGGCAACAGCAAAATCAACATGGTCTACATGACCGGCAAGCTGACCGGAACGCACAGCGCAGATCCTGCCAAGCCGACCTATCCTGCGGATTATGCACCCCTGCAGGAGGACATTGACAGCGGCTTTATCAATGCCGATGTTTCCGGCGATATGATTGCCGGCTGGAAATTTGAAGATGCCACGACGCTGCCGGTGAAACCGACGGAAACCGGCTGGGGCTCTCTGTCGCATATCACGAGCGCCTATGTTTCCTATATTTCCAAGGCACTTTGCCAGACCGGCTGGACAACCGGTGCCTACTGGCAGATCATTGCCAATACCTCCGGCTGCACGGATATGACCTTCCAGATGCGGACGGGCTCCTCTTCCACCGGTCCGAAGAATCTGTCTCTGCGTTATTCTGTCGACCTCGGCGAAACGTGGGTCGAATTTGCTACGCTGACGATTTCCGGCAACCTCAAGAGCTATATCGTTGATCTGCCGGATGCGGCGCAGAGTGAAAACCTGATCATTCGCGTTGCCGTTGCCGATGACGAATCCATCAAGGGTGACGTCATTAAAAACGGCGGCAGCAACAAGCTCAACAATGTCGCGATTTTCGGCGTGACCGGCTCCGGACGTGTGGGCGATCCTGCCGAGGTGCAGTATCCTGCTGATTGGAGCTGGCCGCAGGCATACAATCTGAATGATATTTATGTTCCCGAAAACGATGCATCTGCAGATGTCACCGGCTTTACGAGCGTGGAAGACGACCGCAGAGTGATCGCAACGTGGGGCGGCAATGCCAACTACGCAGGCGATATGCAGGTCTATGGCGATATTGTCAATGCCAACGACCGTCTGGACGGACAGGCTGTTATGACGGTCAATGTCGGCAATGAGGATATTACCCCGGGCTTCTCCACCTCCTCCACAAACTCCACCAACTACTATCTCGGCAGTAAATCGCCATGCTTGGGCAGCGGTACCGTCACGCAGGATCTGGACGAAGACGGTCGGCCGGATACGACCATAGACGAAGATGGCAACGAGGTCGTCATCGAGCTTCCGACGGATGACTACCTGCAGATGAAGGTATCTACCGCAAAGTATACAGACCTTGCCATGTCCTTCCGTCTGCGTGTTTCCAGCGCAGGTCCCGGCGGCTTTACGATGAAATACTCTACCGACGGTGAAAACTGGACGAACTTCGACACCGGACATTACAGCTATGCCTATACCGGCTACGGTTACGGCGGCGCGACCTATGATGTTGAGGGCGAGGGCGATATTGCAGACGGACATATCCCGATGGAAGTCGGCGGCAGCTATGTCAGCGTTGAGATGGATGTTCCTGAAGGCTGCGAAAATGCGCAAACCCTGTATATCCGTCTGTATGCAGACCGCATCCGTCAGACACCCACCGTCAATGCAGACGGCGAAACGGTCACAACTGTTAGTAAAATATCTTCTGTCCGTATCGACACGGTCGAGCTGACCGGCTGCCCGATGGTACATCCCGAAATTTCCGACTGGGTACGCTGCGATCTTCCCACAAGCATTCCTGCAGGCGCTGCGCTCAATCTTGAATGTGCTACGGCGAATGCTGATATTTTCTATTCCTTCGATTTCGGCAAGACCGTACAGACCTACGATCCGTCAAATCCCCCGATTCTGACCGAGTTCCCGTCGCTTGTCAAGGTCTGGTCCGATTCCGCGGATACCGATTTTGATTCCGTAAAGACCTATTATTACTTCACGCAGGCACAGGTCAGCCCCGTCAAGGCATCTCCGAACGGCGGCGCTGTGGTTGCAGATACGCAGATCAAATTCACCTGCCCGACAGAGAACGCAGAAATCCGCTATTCAACCGATTTCGGTACGACCTGGCAGGTCTACGATCCGGAGAATAAGCCTTCGCTGACGGCTCAAATGCTGGAAAACGAATGTACGCTGATGGTCATGGGTACGAAGGAAGGCTATATCAACAGCCCGATTTCCGTGCTGACCTATTCTCTGCGGCAAAACGAATTCTATAACCTCTATTTCGGTCAGCTGCACAGCCATACCAATTATTCCGACGGTGCAGGCTCCTGCGAGGAAGCATTCTACCATGCATCGAACGAAGTAAGCAATCTTGACTTCCTTGCTGTCACCGACCATTCCAACGCATTTGACAATGACCTGCAGGCCTCCATTCAGGACGGCTCCGCATCTTCCAAGTGGGTCAGCGGTCATGAGCTGGCAGACAAGTATACCACAGAGGATTTTGTTTCAATTTACGGCTATGAAATGACCTGGTCGAACGGTCTGGGTCATATGAATACCTACAATACCAACGGTTTCCAGAGCAGAACGCAGACCGAATTTGCCTCCTATGCGACCGCTCTGAACAACTACTACACCGCGCTCAAGGGCGATTCCAACTCTCTGAGCCAGTTCAACCATCCCGGCACGACCTTCGGTAACTTCCAGGACTATGCCTACTATGATGAAGTGATCGACGAGCTCATTACCATCATCGAGGTCGGCAACGGCGAAGGTACGATCGGCTCTTCCGGCTATTTCCCCTCCTACGAGGAATATACCAGAGCGCTTGATCTCGGCTGGCACGTCGCTCCGACGAACAACCAGGATAACCATAAGGGCGGCTGGGGCGATTCCAATACCGCGCGCAGCGTTGTCATGGCAGACAGCCTGACCAGAAACAACATCTATGATGCAATCCGTAACCGCCGTGTCTATGCCACGGAGGACAACGATCTGAGCATCTATTACACGCTCGATACTTACGAAATGGGCGCCATCCTCACCGAGGACGATGTCGGCGATACCGTTACCCTGAAGGCAAAGATCTCTGACCCGACCGATTCCGGCAATGTCAAGGTCGATGTCATCGTCAACGGCGGCATTGTTGCGGCGACTAAGAGCGTATCCGTTAAGGATTCCGTGGTGGAATTCGAAATGAAGCCCAGCTATTCCTACTACTATCTGCGTCTGACGCAGGCTGACGGCAATATTGCCGTTACCGCACCTGTCTGGATTGGCGATGTCGAAGCGATCGGCGTTAAGGAGCTTTCTACCGATGCGGATATTGCCGTTCAGGGCGAAAAAATGAACATTACAATGGATTTCTACAACGATGAGGATGAGCCTCTGCATGTAAATTCCATTGAATTTACCGTTGACGGTGAAGCGGTTTATACCGTCGATGTGGAAAAGGAAGGTCTGTCTGTTATCAGCGGACACTCCATGCCGAGCTTCACCTTCCCGTTCACCTATAACGGCATCGGCGCGATGTCGCTGGAGGTCACGGTCAAGGGCGAATATCAGGGCGTAGAAAAACAGTATAACGGCGTGCTGCAGATGGACTTCCTGCCGGCATCCATGATTGCGAATGTCATCATTGACGGCACGCACTATAATGACTATGTCACCGGCAACTATTCCGGCAACATGACAAAGATCGTGCAGCTCGGCATTGATAACTTTGCCCGTGTTCATGTTGTTGAAGATCAGATCACGGCAGATATGCTGAAAAACTGCAACTTGCTGATCATCACCTCACCGGCAAAGCGTACCATGTCCGGCTATAAGACAAGCCATTTTGAAACCGGCTTTATCAACATGGTAGCAAAGTATGTCGAAGACGGCGGCTCTGTTGTACTGTGCGGCAATGCAGACTATAATGACTCTACTGCCTGCCAGACGCATACGGAAATGAACAAGCTGCTTGCAGCTATGGGCGCAACGGTCAGTATGTACTCTGACGAAGTTGCGGAGCTGAAAGAGAACGGAACACTCAACTACGGTCCGACACTCTACGGCTATGCGGCAGATTCCGAATGGCTTGCAGGCGCAGATCCGGAGCTCGGCTTTGCAACATTCTCAGCCTGCTCTGTCAATATGGAACAGAATGCTGAAAATGACAAGGTCAACAAGGCAGAAGCACTTATCTGGGGCAATCCCGAGACCTTCTCGGTCGATACCAAGACCGATACCGGCTATGCGATCAACAGCGATGAGCTCAAATATGTACAGCAGCCGGGTGATGTTATCGAAGTTGCGGTACAGGATACAAAGGCAGGCGGTCATATCTTTGTCGCCGGCGGCGTGTTCATGTCTGACTTCGATATGGAAACCGACGAGCATGATATGATGTTCAACGCAACGCTGATGGCGAATATTCTCGAAGGCTGCGGCGTTGAGCTGCCTGTCACGCCGATCGCGCAGATGCGTCAGGGCGACATGGGCGATGTGTTCTGCATTGAAGGCTGGGTCACCAACGGCACTGCAAACGATAAGACCAAGTTCTTTGATACCATCTATGTGCAGGATGCGACCGGCGGCGTAACGGTTTATCCGTATTCTGTTGATGGCCTTGAGAACGGCACAAAGGTGCAGATCATCGGCTATAAGGATGCCTATCAGGACGATATTGAAATTCAGGTGCTCAAGTGCAAGATTCTTGACGATAAAAATCTGAACGTGATTGCGCCGAGAGAGGTCAACTGCGAAGAGGCTATGGACTATGCCGATAACGGCGGTCAGCTCCTGATGACATGCGGCACGATCATTGACATTTCCTATCAGGGCGAGACTGTCACGCAGCTCAAGCTCAAGGATGAAACCGGCAAGATCGCAACGATCTTCATTGACGGCTATATTTATTCCGGCACGACAGGGCTGAATGAGCTGGATACCTTCTGCGAGATCGGCAAGGGTGTCAGCGCAGTCGGTATGTGCTTCATGCATCCGGAAGCAGGCTCCGAGGTTTCTACCTGCTGCTTCCGTGTCAGAGACTGCGATGAGATCGTTCCGGATCCTGCATATGATGCGCCGGTGGGATGCGATCATAACTATGTCGGCAGCGTGACAACACCTGCAAGCTGCACAGAAGAAGGCGTAGAAACATTCACCTGCTCTAAATGCGGCGACAGCTATACCGAACCCATTGCAGCGCTCGGACACGAGTGGGACGGCGGAAAAATTACCGTTCAGCCCACCTGTACAAAGGCAGGCACAAAAATTTTCACCTGCACACGCTGCGGTGAAACAAAAAAAGTAAGAATAGCAGCACTCGGACATGCATGGGATGAAGGCAAGGTCACGGTGCAGCCGACAGCGACAACTGACGGCGAAAAAACCTATACCTGCACCCGTCCGGACTGCGGTGCAACAAAGACCGAGATAATCCCTGCAACCGGCGAGGATGCTTGCAAGCACGAAAGCACGCATGAAGTAAATCAGAGCGCGACTTGTACTGCTGCCGGATACACTCAGACGGTATGTGACAATTGCGGTGCTGTGATTTCCCAGGTGTCGATTTCAGCGCTCGGACATGATTACAAGGCAACGGTCATAGCACCGACCTGCACGGAGAAGGGCTACACGCTCCATACCTGCAGCCGCTGCAACGACAGCTACAAGGATTCCTATGTCGATGCGCTCGGACATACATGGGGCGAAGGTGTTGTTACCGTGCAGCCGACCTGCACAGCGGCAGGCACAGCAAGCTACACCTGTACGGTCTGCGGTGCCGGAAAGACAGAGAGCATTGCAGCGCTCGGACATGATTACAAGGCAACGGCCATTGCACCGACCTGCACGGAGAAGGGCTACACGCTCCATACCTGCAGCCGCTGCAACG
>R26__coassemble_360_pt1 | contig 29225 bp, 27 predicted proteins | sample R26__metabat2_low_PE_037 | metagenome-assembled genome bin R26
TGGCAATCCTTCCGTTTCGAATAAGCAATACGTTGATTGAGGGACAGATTCCCACAGTCGCTCCGCGACCTCGGAATGACAGAAACGAAAGCGCCTGTCATTCCTGTCATTGCGAGCAGCCGTAGGCTGCGTGGCAATCCTTCCGTTTCGAATAAGCAATACGTTGATTGAGGGACAGATTCCCACGGTCGCTCCGCGACCTCGGAATGACAGAAAAGGAAGCGCCCCTGCCCTATGGGTGGAAATACGGAAAAGGATGCATAGCGAAAAGCCGTTTCTGCGTTTTCTTTTCTCTGCTTCTTGACGGGAACATATGTCCGTGGTAGAATAGGAAAAATGAATTTCGGAGGCGACAAACTTGCAGGAACGGCTTGATGTGCGCTGTCAGAGCGCAAATTCCCTGGCTGACATGACGGCAGCAATGCAAAATGCTGCAATCGCGCACAGTCTTGCGCTGCAAATCGACCATGACCGGATGCTCTCCCAATTCGGTGTTCTGTGGATGGTCATTCGGATGCGGCTGGTGCTGACACGGTTTCCCGAGAGCGATTTTACCGTGCAGACCTTCCTGCGCAAGCCCGGCTCCATGGTCAGCCTGCGCGATTACCGCCTGTTTGACGGCAAGGGCGATTTCGGCTCCGCCGTTCAGACCTGGGTGCTTGTCCGCGCAAAGGAGCGAAGGCTTCTTCCCATCAGCGAAATTTCCGCCATGCAGACCGTTCCGTTCCTATCGGCTGCATCCGGCGATCCGCTCCGCAAGCTCAAACTGCCGCCCACTGCTCCGGCTGCGTTCTGGACCGTTTCGCCTGACGAGATCGACGACAACGGACACCTGAACAACGTTGAATACATCCGCCGCGCCGAGGCGCTTGCACCCTCCGGCTGCACGGGTCTGGAAATCATGTTCGACCGCGAATGCTTCGCCGGAGAAACGCTGCGTCTGGAAACCGCACAGCAAAACGGCTTATTCGTGCGCGGCATGAAGGAAAACGGCGAGGAAAGCTTTACCGCACGGTTTTGGAAGGAGGATACCCGATGAAACGTCTGTTATGCCTGATACTTGTTTTTATTCTGCTGCTCTGCGCCGGCTGTTCGGAAACAGCGCAGACAGAGCCTTCCACAGAAACCGCAGCGGAAGAAACCGTCTTTTCCGTTCCGCAGGACCTTCCCGGTGTCTGGACCAGCGCCAGTGAGGGCGAGCTGAAGCTTTATGAAACGATCACCTTCTCCGAAAACGGCGATCTGACCATCTCCGGTACCTATCAGGGCAGCGATGCCGGCACGATCTACGGCACTTACCGCGTTGACGGGAATCGGATTTTCTGCGACATTACCGACGGGGCAGAGCCCTTTCAGGTCACCTACGATTTCCGCATTGACGGACGCGAGCTTATCTTAACGGATGCTGAGGGCGAGGCCCGCTACCTCAGAACATCCTGACAACAGGAGGATTTTCCATGAAAGCATATTCTGAACTGACTTTGCAGGAACGGCGCGACGAACTTGCAAAACTGCAAAAAATTTATGATGACTACTGCGGCCGCGGTCTCAGCCTGAATATGGCACGCGGTAAGCCCGGCGCGGAACAGCTCGATCTGGTGAGCGACCTGCTGACCGTGCTCTCCTCGGCAGACGACTGTTATGATGACGGCATCGACGTGCGCAACTACGGCAATCTGACCGGCATCCCGTCGGCAAAGCGCCTGTTTGCAGAGCTTCTCGGCACGAAGCCTGAGGAAATTCTTGTCGGCGGCAACGCCAGCCTGAATCTGATGTACGACCTGATCGCAAAGGCCTATACCCACGGTCTGCTCCATTCCGAACGTCCGTGGAGCCGTGAGCCGAGCGTTAAATTCCTTTGCCCTGTCCCCGGCTATGACCGCCATTTCAAGATTTCCCAGTCCTTCGGCATGGAAATGATCCCCATCCCCATGGACGAAAACGGTCCCGATATGGACAAGGTGGAAGCCCTCGTCCGCAACCCGTCCGTCAAGGGTATGTGGTGCGTTCCGAAGTACTCCAATCCCGGCGGCATTATCTATTCCGATGCCGTCATCGACCGCATTGCATATCTGAAGCCTGCCGCTCCCGATTTTGCCCTGATCTGGGATAACGCCTACTTTATCCATGAATTTTCCGGCGAGTTTGTCCCCTTCCGCGATATGCTCACTCTCTGCCGTGAGGCAGGCTCTCCCGACATGGTCTATGAATTCGCCTCCACCTCGAAAATCACCTTCCCCGGTGCCGGTGTCGGCGTGCTCGCTGCCAGTGTCGATAATCAGAAGTATATCGAATCCCTGCTGACGATCGAAACCATCAGTTATGATAAAATCAATCAGCTGCGCCATGTCCGTTTCCTGAAGGACAAAGCCGGTACGCTCGCTCTTATGAAGCGCCATGCGCAGATTCTTGCCCCGAAATTTACCGCCGTTCTCGATGCGCTCGACGAAGAGATCGCGCCGCTCGGCATTGCAAACTGGACCCGTCCGAAGGGCGGCTATTTCGTATCGCTCGATGCCATGCCGGGTACGGCAAAGCGCGTTGTTGCTCTGATGAAGCAGGCAGGCGTCACACTGACCGGCGCCGGCGCAACCTATCCGCTGGGCATGGATCCGCTCGACAGCAACATCCGTATTGCGCCCACCCTGCCTCCGGTCTCGGAGCTGAAGCTCGCGATGGAAATTCTCTGCGTCTGCCTGAGAATTTCCGCATTGGAAAAATTAGGTGTTTGAGCGATTTTGATAGTTTTATGAATGATTGTGAACAGCCGTTTGGGTTTTATCCGAACGGCTGTTTTTTCACGCTTGTCATTCTGAGAAGTGCGGAGCGCGACGAAGAATCTTTCAGTTTTCGATACTGCTTAGATTCTTCGCTTTGCTCAGAATGACAAAAAAGAAACTGCAAATTGAACATACCTTTGTTCCTGTCATTGCGAGACCGGTGCGCACACTGGTCGTGGCAATCTGTCACTATCGATCTTTGTAGTAGTAATTTGCATACAGAAAGCTGTTAATCAGACGTTGCCATTGAACGAGCTGTACTAAACCTGCAGCGGAAGGATTGCCACGCTGCCGTTGCCGGCTCGCAATGACAGGAATGGATGAAAAAACCAAGATAACCGTTACAGGCTTTATTGACCGTCGCGCAGCACTTCCGTCAGGCGGTCGGCAAAATACTGTGCGCTGTAAATCGCCTCGGGCAGCGTATTGCCTGCCGCACCCACCTCCAAAAGGACGGAATACGGCGTCAAATGCTCGTTATAGCGCTGGGTGCGAAGCGTCAGCTCCCGAAACAGTCCCGGCGCCCGCGCTTCACAATACGCCTGCAGCCGCAGCGCAAAGCCTAAATTGCACCGCCAGTTCGGATGCTCCATCCCTGCAATATCCGAGCCCATGACGAACAGCAGCTGCGCCGCCCTCTGCCCGTCCACCTGCGCTGTCAGCGCAAGCTCACCGCCACCCTCCGTTTCAATCGAATCCCGATGCAGATCAATCACCATCCGAATGCTCGGATAGGTTTCCAAATAGCCGGAAATCACCTCCGCCATGCGCTCATAGGCATCGTTATAGCCCGGCACATCGTTGAGCGTGGTATCGTGAATGGCGCAAATGCCGTTTTCGTTCAGACGGTCTGCCATTGCCTGTCCGACACGCACGACATTATGCGCCGTATCAAGCGTCTGGTATGCACCGTCCGCTTCATATTCCTCCCCCTCGCTCGCGGTATAGGCTTCCGTTGCATGGGTGTGGACGATCAGAATCAGCGGTCCGTCCGCGTCCGGATCCATCTCGACCGGCTGCGCCATGAGCGCCTGCAGATCTAAGTCCGCACCTGCCGGATTGCGGATGGAAATCGCCGAAGCATCCGGCGTATCCGCGGTTTGCGCCTGCGATGGCGGCGTATAATACATGGTAGGAAACTGCATCTGCACGCCCTGTCCGGACGGCTCGTCCTGTGTTTCCTGCGCGCAAAATTCCTGCGTTTCCTCCTGCGCAGACAGCCGTGCGCCGAGCTGCTGCCAGTCCACTCCCTCGGCAAGCCGGAATACCACCGCTGTCAGAAGCACGGCAAAGCAGACCCACCGAAGCGTGAAAAGAATCCGGTCCTTCCCCTGCATGGTATCATCTCCTGTTTCAAGCCTATGCTTCCGCATCGCATATTAGAACAGAATTTGTCCGTCCGTTTTCGACCTGCGGGGAATATTTTTTCGGAATTGCGCAGTTTCTTGTATAAAATCGGTGGACGAATCGCAAAAATTCTGATATAATGTGTAGCGGAGGAGATTGCGATTCCCGATTCTCCGGAAAGGTCGTGCAAAAATGCTTGGACTGTCTGCTGTAATTTTCGTTCCCGATGACAGCGCCAAAACCGGTCTGCCGCAGCCGCTGCTGCTGCAAAATGTGCTCGGTGCGCCGCTTCTGGCATGGCTGACGGATTCTCTCTATAATGACGGCATCGGTCGGTTTTTCCTTGTCTGCCACGATAAGTTCGTCGAGCAGGCCTGTGCCTGTCTGCCGCCGCACGCCGAGGTCATGACAACGATGGACCGCAATCCGGCTGATCTGCTGCACGTTTTCCTCTCCACCACGGAAGCCGATGAGGCCGATATTACCGTGGTCGCAGGTCCGATCATCCATGCGCCGATGCTCGCAAAACGCTCCGGCACACCGGTTTCCGCTAATATTTTCCGCGCAAACCGTGAGCTTTTAATGGATGCGCTGGATGAAAATTTCGTCTTTTCCCACTTTTTGAAAGAAAATTGCGCGGTTTTGAGCGATTATGACGGATATTTTACCGTGGATTCCGCTGCTGCCGCCTTGGATATGGCAGTGATGCTCCGCAGAGACCGCGCCTTACGCCTGATGAAGCAGGGCGTGGAGATTTTTGACCCGGACAACTGCTACATTTCCCCCGGCGTGCGAATCGAGACCGGCGCAAAGCTGCTGCCCGGCAGCGTTCTGCGCGGAAAAACTGTCGTCCGCTCCGAAGCCGTGATCGGTCCGTGGAGCGTGATCGAGGATTCCGAAATCGGCGAGAACGCGAAGATCCATCAATCCATGGTCTTCGGCTCAAAAATCGCCGCAAATTCCATGGTCGGACCGTTCGCGCACATTCGTGAGGGCTCGGACATCGGTCGCAATGTCCGCATCGGCAACTTTGTCGAGGTTAAAAACTCCAAAATCGGCGAAAATACCATGGCATCGCATCTTTCCTACGTCGGCGATGCAGAGGTCGGAGGCGGCTGCAATCTCGGCAGCGGCACCGCTACCGTCAATTTCGACCGCGTGACAAAACACAAAACCACGATTGCCGACAACGCATTTATCGGCTGCCACACCGCCCTGATCGCTCCGGTCACGGTAGGCGAGGGTGCATACATTGCCGCCGGCAGCGTAATTACCGATGACGTTCCCGAAAACGCCCTCGGCATTGCCCGTTCACGCCAGTCCAACAAAAAAGACTGGGCTGCAAAACACAAAAAACAGGGATAATACACCTATGTTAATCCTTCTTTCCTTGTCATTCTGAGGCGTGCGAAGCACAACGAAGAATCTTTTCGCTTCCGATACTGCGAAGATCCTTCGCTCCGCTCAGGATGACATATAAATCAAACGTTACTACAGAGCAAATCGCTCGGAAATACAGAGAGGTACCCCAAATGATCGCTCACGGAAAAGAAATCAAGATCTTTACCGCCAATTCCAACATTCCCTTTGCCCGCGGCATCTGCGCGGAGCTTGGCTTGGAGCTTGGTGACAGTACCGTGACCAGCTTTGCTGACGGCGAAGTTTCCGTTTCCATCAACGAAACCGTCCGCGGCTGCGATGTCTTCGTTATCCAGTCCACCTGCAAGCCCGTCAACAACAATCTGATGGAGCTGCTGATTATGATCGACGGTTTCCGCCGCGCTTCTGCCGGCCGTATCACCGCCGTCATCCCCTATTTCGGCTATGCCCGTCAGGACCGCAAGGCCAAGGGTCGTGACCCCATCTCGGCGAAGCTCGTTGCAAACCTCATCACCGCTGCAGGTGCTGACCGCGTTCTGACCATGGACCTTCACGCCGCACAGATTCAGGGCTTCTTCGACATTCCCGTCGATCACCTTGTCGGCAACCCTCTCTTTACGCGCTACTACCTTTCCAAATTCGATGAAACCGTCTATAACCACGATGATTTCGTCGTTGTTTCGCCCGATGTCGGCTCGGTTGCACGTTCGCGCGCCTTTGCGCAGAAGGTCCACATGGGTCTTGCCATCGTCGATAAGCGCCGTCAGCGTGCCAATATGTGCGAGGTCATGAACGTCATCGGCGACGTCAAGGACAAGACCTGCATCCTGTTTGACGATATTGTTGACACCGCAGGCTCTCTGTGCAACGCCGCAAAGGCCATCAAGGAAATCGGCGGCGCAAAGGCCGTCTATGCCTGCGCAAGCCATGGCGTTCTGTCCGGAAACGCCTGCCAGCGCATTGAAGACAGCTGCATCGAGGAGCTGGTCGTTCTCAACACCATTCCGCTGCCTGCGGACTACACCGGTCACAAAATCCGCGAAATCGACGCTTCGCCTGTGTTTGCTAAGGCCATCACGCGCATCTACAACGAAACGTCCATCTCCAGTCTGTTCTGATGCTGTTTCGGAAGTCTGCCTGCGACTGGCTGATCGTCGGACTCGGCAATCCCGGCGACAATTACGCCAAAACGCGCCACAACATCGGCTTTCGGACGGTCGATTTGCTGGCAAAACGGCTCGGCGTGAAGATCGACCGTGCCAAATTCCGCGGTCTGTATAATTCCGTCAGCTATGAGGGCAAAAAGCTGATTCTGCTCAAGCCGCAGACGTTTATGAACAACTCCGGTCTGTCCGTGCTGGAGGCGGCGCACTATTTCAAGCTGCCGCCTGAACGCGTGATCGTCCTGTTTGACGATATTTCGCTTCCTGTCGGACGGCTGCGTGTGCGTGCAGACGGCTCTGCCGGCGGTCACAACGGTATCAAGTCCATCATCGGCGGTCTGAACAGCCAGAGCTTTCCGCGTGTAAAAATCGGTGTCGGCGCAAAACCGCATCCCGACTACGATCTGGCGGACTGGGTGCTTTCCTGCTTTTCGAAGGAGGAAGAAGCGCTGCTCGCCCCGACTATGGAGGCTGCTGCCGATGCCGCTCTTGTGCTGCTTTCGCAGGATGTTCCTGCCGCCGCTGCAAAATTCAACGGCTGGAAAGCGTAAAATTTTCGGGTAAGCCGTACCCATTTGGGTAGATTCTTTCCGTATCGGATTTGCAACGAACTCTCTTTTTTGTCATTCCGAGGCTGACGGAGTCAGCCGTGGGAATCTTTCCGTACCGAATATGCGTTGCAGTAATCGAAAAGGACAGATTGCCACGCCGCTTTCAGCGGCTCGCAATGACAGGAATGAATGCGTGTTCCTCTTTTCATTTGCAGTTTCTTATTTGTCATTCCGAGGGAGCAAAGCGACCGTGGGAATCTTTCCGCTTTCGATACTGCGAAGATTCTTCGTCCTGTTGCAACTAAGCTTTTTTGCTCGTTTGCTGGCGCAAACTCCAAAAAAGCAAGTTGCTGCCACTCCTTGTTGCTCCCTTGCCTCCGCCACAACGCGGCTACGCCATGCGTTATCCGTCGCAACATAGTTGCTCCGGATTGTCCGCGACAGTCCACCGGACTGTCGGCGCTTTGCGCTTCAGCGGTCGCAACCGTCCTGCTCAGAATGACATCATAGAAAACACGCAGGAAGCGATCATTCCGATTTTGACAGTTACGGACTTTTTTGACAGTCTGTCGGGTGTGCTGAACTGCACACCCGAATTTTTGTCACATTTTTGCAGGATTTTTCCGTAAAAATTGCAAAATAACTGTAGAAATCCATTTGCAGTTGTGATATAATTTAGTTGGTAGACAATGGCTCTCATGCTATTTCGATAGCAAACCGGCGTTTTCTTACCGGCTTGCAAAGCACAAATTTTTTAGAAAGAGGTTTTTCAAAATGGCAGAACTGAACCTGAGCAAGTACGGCATCAACAATGCCACTGAAATTATCCACAATCCGTCCTACGAATTCCTGTTCGCGGAAGAGACCAAGGAAGGTCTGTCCGGCTACGAAGTCGGTCAGGTCAGCGAGCTTGGCGCCGTCAACGTCATGACCGGCATCTACACCGGCCGCTCCCCCAAAGACAAGTACATCGTTATGGACGAAAACTCCAAGGACACCGTTTGGTGGACCTCCGACGAGTATAAGAACGACAACCATCCGATGAGCGAAAAGACCTGGGCTAAGATGAAGGCTCTGGCACAGAACGAGCTGTCCGGCAAGCGCCTGTTCGTCATGGACGCTTTCTGCGGCGCGAACAAGGACACCCGTATGGCCATCCGTTTCGTCATGGAAGTTGCATGGCAGGCTCATTTCGTTAAGAATATGTTCATCCAGCCGACTGAAGAAGAACTCGCTTCCTTCGAGCCCGACTTCGTCGTCTACACCGCTTCCAAGGCAAAGGTCGAGAACTACAAGGAGCTCGGTCTGAACTCCGAAACCTGCGTTGCCTTCAACATCACCTCCCGTGAGCAGGTCATCATCAACACCTGGTACGGCGGCGAAATGAAGAAGGGTATGTTCTCCATGATGAACTACTACCTGCCGCTCAAGGGCATCGCTTCCATGCACTGCTCCGCTAACACCGACATGGACGGCAAGAACACCGCCATCTTCTTCGGTCTGTCCGGCACCGGCAAGACCACCCTGTCCACCGACCCGAAGCGTCTTCTCATCGGCGACGACGAGCACGGCTGGGACGACAATGGCGTTTTCAACTTCGAAGGCGGCTGCTATGCTAAGGTCATCAACCTCGACAAGGACTCCGAGCCCGACATCTACAACGCAATCAAGCGCAATGCCCTGCTCGAGAACGTCACCCTCGACAAGGACGGCAAGATCGACTTCGCTGACAAGTCCGTCACCGAGAACACCCGTGTTTCCTACCCCATCAACCACATCAACAACATCGTTCGCCCGGTTTCCTCCGGTCCCGATGCACAGTCCGTCATCTTCCTCTCCGCTGATGCTTTCGGCGTTCTGCCTCCCGTTTCCATCCTGACTCCGGAGCAGACCAAGTACTACTTCCTCTCCGGCTTCACCGCAAAGCTGGCCGGTACCGAGCGCGGCATCACCGAGCCGACTCCGACCTTCTCCGCTTGCTTCGGTCAGGCATTCCTCGAACTGCATCCGACCAAGTACGCTGAAGAGCTCGTAAAGAAGATGCAGAAGTCCGGCGCAAAGGCATACCTTGTCAACACCGGCTGGAACGGCACCGGCAAGCGTATCTCCATTAAGGATACCCGCGGCATCATCGACGCTATCCTCTCCGGCGCCATCAACAACGCTCCCACCAAGAAGATCCCGTACTTCGATTTCGAAGTTCCCACCGAGCTGGCCGGCGTTGCTACCAACATCCTCGACCCGAGAGACACCTATGCTGACGCTTCCGAGTGGGAAGCAAAGGCAAAGGATCTGGCATCCCGCTTTGTTAAGAACTTCGCAAAGTACGAAGGCAACGAAGCAGGCAAGGCTCTGGTCGCTGCAGGCCCGAAGGCTGAATAATTCTTTGATATACGACAAAACCGCGTCCCGATCGGGACGCGGATTTTTATATCATATCAGAATATGCTCGGCAGCCCGTAGGAAATGATAAATCCTGCACCGAAGGATGCAATATTGGCGATCAACGAATACAGAATATAATATCCGTTTTTTCTCGGCTGTTCCGAGACTTTTTTCAAAAGCGTACAGTACACTGCCGCTTCTATCGCAACAATCAGCAATTCCAAAAGCACATAATACGCGATTGCAGCAATCGATCCGGTTGAAAAATGGATGACATTCAGAAGCACGTTCAAAAATACCTGCGTTATGATATTGACAACAAGAATCAGCAGCAGTTGTTTTTTCTCACAAAGCTTAAATGGCACTGCGACCATTACCTCAAGCAAAAACGTCAGCCCGATTCTTGCGGCAAGTGCGAGAATCTCATGTACAAGATTATAAGAGCGCCGGACTTCCAACGGTTCATCGGTTTCCTCATTTTGCCCTACCGTTTTGATACGCACGCCGTCCATATCTACAGTAAAATAGCTGTCAAATGCGAAACTCTTACAGATCTCACTGACTTCAAATGTATCACTTTCCGGCCAGTAAAGCAGAATTTTAAAATTTTCCGGCGGAGCATAGCCCCACGCAAGCATCTTGCTTTCATTTACCTGCCAGCATTCCTGTAAATAATAGTATCCATCCGAATCCTGATAGTCTACAAATGCTTTCCATATCTCATAGTCTAATGTTTCATCTCCAGCCCCGTTCACCTGACGGTGGGCATACTCTTCTTTTCCGTTCCAAACGTCGCTCGGACCTGCGAATTTCTCCTTGGAAAGGAGTGTGCCGTAACACAATTCATCGTCCAAATTCAGAAAGTTTATGACCACAGACGGCTTCGGACCGCAGTCTGCACTGGCAACAACAGACACTGCGGTAATCATCAGGATCGTACACAGGACTACCGATATGATTTTTGCTGATTTTTTTAATCTCATAGCGCCGCTCCTTTCTATTCATATACTCACTTACAACATAAAAATGCGCAAGGTCTTCCATACAGAATCACTTGCGCATCACATCGCCCATATTTTTTCAGATCGGGTTGTGGATTTTCGCAAGCCATCGACCTATGTGTAATAAAATGCTATCATACAGAAAGATAATTGTCAATATATGGAAAATAGCAAGACGGATTCCGGTTTGGAATCCGTCTTTTTTTATTTATGATATTTCGTGCCGGCCTGGATGCTTTCCGCGCGGTAAAGCTGCTCCAATGCCATAACCCGCATCAGATGGTGCGGAAACGTCATCGGACCGAAGGAAAGCCGAAAATCCGCCTTCTGCTTGACCTCCGGCGCAATGCCGAAGGATGAGCCGATCAGAAAACAGGCGGCGCTTTTGCCCTCATTCTTGATTGACCGCATTTTGTCTGCCAGCGCCTCACTCGAAAGCGTTTTTCCCTCCGGCGTGAGCACGCAGAACCATGCACCCTTCGGAATGTTCTGGAAAATCTGCTCGGCTTCCTTTGCAAGTCCGGCATCAATTTCCGTCCGATTCGGATTTTCCGGCAGACGGGTTTCCGGCAGCTCGATCAAGCGGAATTTGCAATAGGCGCCCAGACGCTTCGCATATTCCTCCACGGCGGCCAGATAAAATTTTTCCTTCAATTTTCCAACCGTCAAAAGCGTTACCGAAAACATAGTTTATTCTCCGTTATAGTATTTGTCCAATGCCCATTTTTGGGGATTTTCCTCGATATATCTGCGGATTTCGATTGCATCCGCTTCATTTCGGATCACATGATCATAAAATGAACGCTGAAAAAGACGTTGACCGGATAAATAAGGCTTACTCTCACGCACTGTAAGCGATTTGAATGCACAAATAATATCCGATACTGTCGGACGCCGCTTTACAACATCTTCCGTATTCGTGGTGCGAGTAAGCCCGCACTCTACATCTTCCGTCATATTCAAAATCATATGAATATGATTTGGCATAATGACATAGGCATCAATGTACTCCTGCAAAGCGGTGCTGTAAAGAAAGCAGTTGCTTTTCTGTAATCTCTCCGATTTTTGTCAGGCAAACCTCCACAGAATCCGTAGGGCAGGGGCTTGCTCCTGCCTTGTACGTTTTCTCGATGTTTTCTGTTTTCGCGGTGCGAGCAAGCCCGCACCCTACATTTACATCGATTTTTCCGTATTCCGTCCGTAGGGCAGGGGCTTGTCTCCTGCCTTGTAATTTTTGATACTTTTCCGTTTTCGCGGTGCGAGCAAGCCCGCACCCTACGATTTTACTTAATACCGGCCTACGCTGATCGGTACATATTGTAATAAAATAGGCATAGGGTTCGGAATAATCAAAATCCGGTAATCGGAGCGGTTTCCGTTCTTCCATTTTTACCGCAGGAAGCCTTCGAGAATCTTCTGTTCTGCTTCCTCAGCGGTCAGACCTAAGGTTTCCAGCTTCAATATCTGCTCGCCGGCAATGCGTCCGATCGCTGCCTCGTGAATGAGCGATGCATCGACATGATTACACGAAATTTCCGGGATCGCACGCACCTTTGCGCTGCCCATAATGATCGCGTCACATTGCACATGACCGAAGCATTTATCGTTGCCCGATACACGCGGATAGAAAACCTGCGTGGAGCTGTCCTGCGCGACAGAACGGGAAATAACCTGCGCTTTTGCGTCAAAACCGTTCAAAAACACGTCCATTTCGCTCACGGCGTGCTGATTTTCATGCGTCAGCAGGTTTTCACGGACGATAATTTCACTGTTTGCGCCGTTACATTCCGCTTTCGTATAACGCTTCGTATCGTCTACGCCGCGAATCTGGGAGGTTTCCAGCGTAACAGAGGCGCCCTCCTCCAGATACAGAACCGTCTGCGGATTCATAATGCGCTTGCCGCTGCCTTCACCCTCGCCGTAATGCTTCTCGATATACTTGACCTTCGCATTTTTTCCGACGTAGAAGGTATGGATGCCGTCATGCTGGCTGTCACAGTCGCCGCAGTTATGGATGCCGCAGCCTGCCACGATGGTGACATCTGCGCCCTCACCGACAAAAAAATCATTATAGACCATATCACGGAAGCCGGATTTGGTCAGAACGACCGGAATATGGACAGATTCGTTCTTCGTACCCGGAGCGATTTTAATATCAATGCCGTCCTTGTCCGTTTTGGACTCGATGACGATATTTTCGGAATTGCGCCGGAACGCCTTTTCTCCGTCAGAACGGATGTTGACCGCGCCTTCGCCGGTACCCTTCATATCCGCAACGATCGCAAGGATCTTTTCCTGAATTTCATTCAGCATTTCTGATCCACCTCCAGTCGGTTGCAGGAGCTGACGGTATCTGCCATGATTTTCGGATAAATTTCGTCAACGCTGCCGCGTGCGGAAACAGAGCCGTTCGCAACCAGAACGATCTCGTCAGCCAGACGGATGATGCGTTCCTGATGCGAAATGATCAGAATGGTCGCTTCCTTTTTGTCATGAATTTCGCGGAATGTTTCCGTCAGACGGGCAAAGGACCACAGATCAATACCTGCCTCCGGCTCGTCAAAAATCATCAGACCGCTTTTCCGCGCAAGCACGGTGGCAATTTCAATACGCTTGACCTCGCCGCCGGAAAGACTGGTATCGACATCGCGGTCAATATAATCTCTTGCGCACAGACCGACCTTCGTCAGATAGGCACAAGCGGTATCATGGCTTATTTTTTCGCCCGCTGCAACGTTGAGCAGATCGCGCACCTTCATGCCCTTAAAGCGCGGCGGCTGCTGAAAACCGTAGGAAATGCCGCGGCGCGCACGCTCGGTTACGGACAGATCGGTGATATCCTCGCCATTCCAGATGATTTTTCCCGAGGTGGCAGGATTGATGCCCATGATCGTACGGGCAAGCGACGTTTTACCGCCGCCGTTCGGACCGGTGACAACAATAAATTTTTTATCCTCCACGGAAAGAGAAATGTCCCTTAAAATGTCAATTGGACCGTTTTCTCCCTCCACACGGTAGGAAAGATTTTTGATTTCCAACATAGCTACGAAACCTCTTTTGATATATCTTTTTCTGCAAGCACTATAGCATATTTTTTCCTTTCTTGCAATGTTTATCCGAAGAATTATTTATGGGAACGAAAGCATAGGATTGCCACGCAGCCTTCGGCTGCTCGCAATGACAAAAACGGAGATCTTTTTGTTTTACGCTTTTATTTACCGGTATTGCACAGAGCTGTGCAATATTTTTCTTTATTTAATATAGTATGTGTTGCAATTTCTGTGCATTTGTGGTAATATTTATTAGAATAAGTATAGGTTAGATAAGTATAGGTAAGAAAGGAGTCTCCCATGTACTCAAACGCCTATGTCTGGTCACGCGTTTTATCCTATCTGGAACAGCATTCGCCATCGGCTGCCGTCATGTCCTACTTTGACGATGCCGACATTGTAGAGCTGAACGAAGAAAAGCTCGTGATCTATTCTCCCTCCCCGTTCCGCAAGGATGTGATCACCAGCCGCTACACCGAGCTGATCAAGGAAGCCATGCGCGATCAGTTCCAGACCGAAATTGAGCTGGTCGTTCTCGACGAAGAGGAATTTCCGCAGTATTCGCTGAACAAAAAGCGCCGCACCTTTGTGGAATTCAATTCCGATTATACCTTTGATACCTTTGTTGTCGGCTCGTCCAACAAGCACGCTTTTTCTGCTGCGGAGGCCGTTGCGGAAGAACGCACTACCGCCTACAATCCGCTGTTTATCTACGGTCAGAGCGGTCTGGGAAAAACACATCTGCTCTACGCGATTGCAAACCGTATTCAGCAGAAGCATCCGGATTACAACATCGTTTATATCAAGGGCGATCAGTTTATCAACGAATTTATTGAGGCAGTCCGCAGCGGCAAAAACTTCGAATTCCGCGACAAATACCGCAACGCCGACCTGTTTCTGATCGACGATATCCAGTTTATTGCCGGCAAGGAATCCACGCAGGAGGAATTTTTCCACACCTTCAATTCCCTGCACGAAAACAACCGTCAGATCGTTCTGACCTCCGACCGGATGCCGAGCGATATGCTCCGATTGGAGGACCGTCTTCGCACCCGTTTTGAATGGGGACTGATCGTTGACATTCAGCCGCCGGATTACGAAACACGCTGGGCAATTACGAAAAACAAAGCGCTTTCGCTCGGACTGGCGCTGCCGGATGAGGTGTGCAACTACATTGCCGAAAATCTGACAAACAACGTCCGACAAATTGAAGGCGCGGTCAAGAAAATCAAAGCATACCACGATTTAGAGCATTGGGAGATCAACGTTGCCAATGTTTCGCGCGTGATCAAGCTGATTATCCGCGACAAGAAGGAAGCAACGCCCGGTCTGATCATTTCCGAGGTCTGCCGCTTCTATTCCATTGAAGAAAGCACGCTCCGCAGCACACAGAAAACAAAGGGTACGGCGGAAGCCCGTCAGGTCGCCATGTATCTGATCCGTAAGATGACAAGCCTTTCCCTGCCCGACATTGCAAAAGAATTCGGCAAAAATCATACCACCGTTCTCTATGGCATTCGCCGCGTGGAAGAAGAGCTTGCCAATCCCTCCAACGGTCTGCGCGACAACATCCGCGACGTTACCGCAAATATCGAATCGCGGCTGTAAAAGTTATCCACATTGCCTGTTCATTGTGCAAAACTTTTCTGTGCATAACCTGTTTTCCGTTTTTTTCATCATTTGCCTGTCAATAACTTTATTATCCATGCACAGGCGGCTGTGAATTGCAAAGCCTTGATTTTCAATGGCTGAACGTAGTTTTGCACATAACTTTGCACTACTGACAATTACACTATAATATATCCTTCCTATCTATTTAGAGAGAAAGAAAGTGAGGTTTCTCTTATGAAATTTACCTGTGAAAAAGCGCTGCTGGTTTCTGCGATTTCCGTTGCAGGTCGTACCGTATCTCCGAAGAGCAATATTCCCTGTCTGGAGGGTATTCTGCTGCGTGCCGGTATCGGCGTTCAGCTGACAGGCTTCAATCTCGAAACCGGCATTACCGTTAAGGTTGCCGCTTCCGTTACAGAGGCAGGTCTGTGCGTTATGCCTGCGCGTCTGTTCTTTGATATTATCCGCAAAATGCCGGATGAAGAAGTAACCGTTGAGGTCGACAGCAATCTGCAGGTTTCCATCCGCGGCGGCGCTTCCTCCTTTAATATCACGGCGATGGATGCTGAGGATTATCCCGATCTGCCGGATGTCAACTCTGAAAAGGGCGTGGCAATTCCGCAGAGTGCCATGCGCGAGATGATCGGCGGCACGATTTTCTCCGTTTCGGAAAATCAGGCGCGTCCGATCCATACCGGCTGTCTGATGGAAGTGAAGGATGACGGCATTACGATGGTCGCGGTTGACAGCTTCCGTCTTGCCCGCAGAACGTGGCACAGCGAGGAATCCATCGGCCGTGAGATGAAATTTGTCGTACCGGCAACCGGTCTGCGCGAGGTAGAAAAGCTCATGTCCGATGTGGACGACCCCGTGGTATTTACGCTCGGCGATAAGCACATTCTCTTCGAGGTCGGCGATGCAACGCTCGTTTGCCGTATTTTAGAGGGCGAATTTATTGATTGGCGCCGTGTTGTGCCGACGGATAATTCCATCATTCTGACGGCAAATGTTGCCGAAATGATGAATTCCATTGAGCGTATCAGCCTGATCGTTTCCGAAAAGATCAAGAGTCCGGTCCGCTGCCTGTTTACCGAAAATATGGCGGATTTCAAGACCGTGAATACCATCGGTACGGCGCATGACGTCTGCAGCGTTTCCGGCAACGGCAAGGAGCTGGAGATCGGCTTTAATTGCCGGTATCTGCTCGATGCACTGCGCGCTGTTCCCAGCACCGAGGTTACTTTGGAGCTGAAAAACGGTCTCAGCCCCATCGTCTTTACGCCCGTAGACGAAAAACAGGACTTTTCCTACATGGTCCTGCCCGTCCGTCTGCACTAATTCATTTCTTACAGGTATTTCATTATGAAAATCAGAGTTCGCCGGGTTTCCGACAAAGAAATTCCGGTTTCCATCACAACAGAATTTATTAAATTAGAGAGCTTTCTGAAGCTTGCCAATGCAGTCGAATCCGGCGGCATGGCTAAAAATTTCATTCAGAACGGTGAAGTGCTCGTCAACGGCGAAGCCTGCACAATGCGCGGCAAAAAGCTCTTTGACGGTGACAAAGTCGTCTTTGACGGCGTGACCTATCTTGTAAAAAATGCGGATTGATCAGCTTTATCTGCGGAATTTCCGCAATTATTCCGAATCGACGATCCCGTTTGTTCCGGGTGTCAATCTGCTTGTCGGCGCCAATGCCAACGGAAAAACGAATCTGTTAGAGGCAATTTTTTACCTGTCAACGGCAAAGGCCTTCCGTGCAAAGCATGAAAGTGAGCTGCTGCTGTTCGGCTCGGAATTTGCCGAGCTTTCCGCGAAGGTGTTTTCGCAGGAGCGTGAGCAGGAGCTGAGAGTTCTGCTTTTTGAGGGCAGACGCCCGCGTCAGATTTTACTCAATGGCGTGAAGCAGAAAACCGCTGCCGGAATTGCAGGCGTACTGACAAGCGTACTGTTCTGTCCGGAGGATTTATCCGTCCTGAAAAAAGGTGCGGCGCCGCGCAGAAGGCTGCTTGATAACGTGATCATGCAGCTTCGTCCGAACTATGCCGCCGCGCTGACGGAATATAACCGCCTGCTCGATCAGAAAAGCGCCCTTTTGAAGGACTGGAGAGAAAACCCCTCTATTTTGGAAGTTCTGCCGGAATACAATATGCGCATGGCACAGGTCGGTGCGCTGATCATCTCCTACCGCGCAAGATATCTGAAGGCGTTGGAAGAATGCGCCGCAGAGTTCCACACGGAATTTTCCGGCGGTGCGGAAACGCTGACACTAAAATATAAAACCGTTTCCAATATCGACGATCCGTTTGTTACGCCCGATATTTTAAGGCAGCAGCTTGCAGAGCATCAGGCAGCGCATGAGCGTGCGGAGCTTGACAGCGCGCAATGTCTATCCGGTCCGCATAAGGACGATTTTGAAGCGGCGCTGAACGGTCTGCCGGTCAATCTCTACGCCTCACAGGGGCAGACGAGGACGGCGACGATCTCCATCAAGCTGGCAGAACGTGAGCTGATGAAGCGTGACAGCGGTGAAGAGCCGATTTTGCTTCTGGACGATGTGCTTTCCGAGTTGGATGCCGGACGGCAGGATTTCGTGCTGAATAAGCTCAAAAGCGGTCAGGTGTTCATCACCTGCTGCGAAACGGACCGTCTGACCGAGCTTGGTCAGGTGCTGCATATCGAAAAAGGAGCGGTTTTATAATGTACGTTTCCATCGGCGCGGATTTTGCCGTGCGTGACCGCTCTATCATCGGTATTTTTGATCTGGATAACGCTTCATGGTCAAAGCATACGCGCAATTTTCTGCGCGAGGCAGAGCAGCAGGGTGAGGTCGTGGCAATTTCCGACGAATTGCCGAAGAGTTTTCTTCTGACCGAGGAATTCGGCTTAAACCGCGTTTATCTGACACAGTTCAGTCCGGCAGCGCTGGAAAACCGCGTGAAATAATTTTCATTTATGTCATTCCGAGACCAGTGCGCACACTGGTCGTGGGAATCTTTCCTTTTCAATTTACCGTACAGGCAATACGATAGTGACAGATTGCCACGGAAGCTGACGCTTCCTCGCAATGACTATGTTGACATTAATCGTTTTTTTGATATCGCAAAAACCTAAAGGAGGACAAAAAATGTCCGAAAACGAATTGAAACTAACCAATGTGAATGAAGAATATGATGCCTCCCAAATTCAGGTTCTGGAAGGTCTGGAGGCGGTCCGGAAGCGCCCCGGTATGTACATCGGCTCGACTTCCGTTTCCGGTCTGCATCATCTGGTATACGAAATTGTGGACAACGCCATTGATGAGGCGCTGGCAGGCTACTGCAAGCACATCACCGTGACCATCAATCCCGGCGACACCATCACCGTCACCGACGACGGACGCGGCATCCCCATCGACATTCAGCCGCAGACCGGCAGACCGGCTTTAGAGGTCGTCTTTACCGTTCTGCACGCAGGCGGCAAATTCGGCGGCGGCGGCTACAAGGTCTCCGGCGGTCTGCACGGCGTTGGTGCATCCGTTGTCAATGCGCTGTCAGAGTGGCTGCGTGTGCAGGTCCACAAGGACGGAAAAATCTATGAAATGGCATTTTCGCGCGGTCACATCACGCAGGAAATGAAGGTCATCGGCAACACCGACAAGCACGGCACGACCGTCACCTTCAAGCCTGACCCTGAGATGTTCGACACGCTGATATACGATTACAACATTCTCCACACCCGTATGCGCGAGCAGGCATTTTTGAATGCAGGTCTGCACATCACCATCACCGATGCGCGTACGGAGGACGGCGAAAGCGACTCCATGTGTTACGAGGGCGGTATCCGCGAGTTTGTCACATGGATCAACAAGAACAAAACCTCGCTGCATGAGGCGCCTATCTATCTTTCCGGCAGCCGTGACGAGTCCGTGGCGGAGATTGCCATGCAGTACAATGACGGCTACAATGAGGTTTTGGTTTCTTTCGCAAACGATATCCATACGCCGGAGGGCGGTATGCACGAGACCGGCTTCAAAACCGCGCTGACCCGTGTACTCAATGCCTACGGCACGAAATACGGCATTATCAAGGGCGACGACAAGGTCTCCGGCGAGGACTGCCGCGAGGGTCTGACGGCGATCATCTCCGTCAAGCTGCCCGAGGCGCAGTTCGAAGGTCAGACCAAGCAGAAGCTCGGCAATGCCCACATCCGCACGCTGGTGGACAACATTGTTTCTTCGCAGCTTGCCACCTACTTTGAAGAAAACCCGACCGTGGCGCGTACCATTCTGGATAAGGCGATGATGGCAAACCGCGCCCGTGAGGCTGCAAGACGCGCCCGTGAAAGCATCCGCCGCAAGAGCGTGCTTGAGGGCGAACGTCTGCCGGGCAAGCTGGCCGACTGCAATGAGCGCGATCCGTCTTTGACCGAGCTGTATATCGTCGAGGGCGACAGTGCAGCGGGCTCTGCCAAGGGCGGCAGAGATTCCCGATTCCAGGCAATTCTGGCTATGTGGGGCAAAATGCTCAACGTGGAAAAGGCAAGAGCTGACCGCATCTACAACAATGACAAGTTAGCACCCGTTATTCAGGCGCTCGGCTGCGGTATCGGCGAGGAGCTGGATATTTCCAGGCTGCGCTACCACAAGATCGTCATTATGGCGGATGCCGATGTTGACGGCAGCCATATCCGCACGCTGATGCTGACCTTCTTCTTCCGCTATATGCGTCCGCTGATCGAGCAGGGCTATGTCTATGCCGCCGTGCCGCCGCTTTATAAGCTCACACGCGGAAAACAGCAGCGTGTGGCGTATTCCGACGAGGAACGCGATGCGCTTTCTGCCGAAATGCGCGGCGACAATCCCAATGTCAAGATCGACATCAGCCGTTTCAAGGGCTTGGGCGAAATGGATCCGCACGAGCTTTGGGAAACGACCATGGATCCTGAAAAGCGCTCCCTGCGCCGCATCACGCTCAACGATGCCATCCGCGCCGATCAGACCTTCACCGTCCTGATGGGCGAGGAGGTCGAGCCGCGTAAGGAATTTATCGAGCGCAACGCAAAATACGCGGTCAATCTGGATATTTAATGCAATTCATTCCTGTGTCATTGCGAGGACGCTTGCGTCCGTGGCAATCCGTCCGTATCGAATTTCGGGAAATGTCCGTTAGCTGAAAGGCAAAGATTGCCACGCTCATTTCATTCGCTCGCAATGACAAAAACGAGAGATTATCAAGAAACAACAAAAGGCAGGAGACACCCCTGCCCTACGAAACGAATTACGAAAGAAATATGTAGGGTGCGGGCTTGCTCGCACCGCGAATGCAGAAAGTTCACCGAAAAATGACAAGCGGCAGGAGACGCCCCTGCCCTACTATCCCTGCACGGTTTGAAACCCCAATATCGGAGGAATCATAAATGGCAAAAAATCGAGATTATAAACCGGAGGACATCCAGTTCCCGAATCAGACCATCATTTCCAATGATCTGGTCAAGGAAATGGAAAGCTCCTTCATTGAATACGCAATGAGCGTTATCGTGGCGCGTGCGCTGCCGGATGTGCGCGACGGCTTGAAGCCCGTCCACCGCCGCATCCTCTATGCAATGTATGAGGACAATCTGACCAGCGACAAGCCGTTTAAGAAGTCAGCGACCTGCGTCGGCGACGTTCTGGGTCGCTACCATCCGCACGGCGACGCTTCCGTCTACGATGCAATGGTCCGTCTGGCACAGGACTTCTCCATGCGCTATCAGCTCGTGGACGGTCATGGCAACTTCGGCTCCATCGACGGAGACCCCCCTGCTGCTTACCGTTACACCGAGGCGCGCATGAGCAAGCTGGCAAACGAAATGCTGCGCGACATCGACAAGGAAACGGTCAAGTGGGTGCCGAACTTTGACGAAAGCCGCAAGGAGCCGCACGTTCTGCCCAGCCGCTTCCCGAACCTGCTGGTCAACGGTTCTTCGGGTATCGCTGTCGGCATGGCAACGAATATTCCGCCCCACAACCTCACCGAGGTCATCAATGCCTGCCTGTGCATTCTGGACGATCCGGAGGCAACGCTCGCTGACCTCATGCAGCACATCAAGGGTCCGGATTTCCCGACTCGCGGCATTATTATGGGCAGAAGCGGCATTCGCGCTGCCTACGAGACCGGTCGCGGCAGAGTAGTTGTGCGCGGACGCACCGAGTTTGAAGAATTCGGCCATGACCGCATCCGCATCATCGTTTCGGAGCTGCCGTATCAGGTCAACAAGAAAAATCTGGTCGAAAACATTGCAGATCAGGTCAAGGAAAAGCGTCTGGAGGGTATCTCCGACCTGCGCGACGAATCTGACCGCAACGGTATGCGTATCGTCATTGAGCTGAAAAAGGACGCAAATCCGCAGGTCGTTCTCAACCGCCTGTTTGCCCAGACTGCTCTGCAGTCGAGCTTCTCAGTCAATATGCTCGCGCTGGTCGATAACCAGACCCAGCCGAAAATCCTCTCCCTGCGCCATGTGCTCGATGAGTATCTGAACTTCCAGGAGGAAGTTATCACCAACCGCACCAAGTACGATCTGCGCAAGGCGAAGGAACGCGCCCACATCTTAGAGGGCTTGCTGATCGCACAGGACAACATCGACGAGGTCATTTCCATCATCCGCAGCGCCTATGACGATGCGAAGGAAAAACTCATGGCGCGCTTCGGTCTTTCCGATATTCAGGCGCAGACCATTCTGGATATGCGTTTGAAGGCTCTGCAGGGTCTTGAGCGCGAAAAGCTCCAGAACGAATACGAAGAGCTGGAAAAGAAGATCGCCTATTACGAGGCAGTGCTCGGCGACATCAATCTGGTCAAGGGTATTCTCAAGGACGAGCTGACTGCCATCCGCGACAAGTACGGCGATGACCGCCGCACCGAGATCGTGGACGTGGTCGACGAGATCGAGGATGAGGACCTGATCGAGGAATGTGACTGCTGCTACACCCTCTCTGACGGCGGCTACATCAAGCGTCTGCCGGTCGATACCTACCGCGCACAGAAACGCGGCGGCAGAGGTGTTTCCGGTCAGAGCCTGAAGGATGAGGACTACATCAAGCATCTGTTTGTCGCTTCGACACACGATTATCTGCTGTTCTTCACAAACGCAGGTCGTATCCATCGCCGCAAGGGCTACCTGATTCCCGAATCGGGCCGTACCGCAAAGGGCAGCCATATTGCAAATGTCCTGCCGCTTGAGCCGGAGGAAAAGGTTGCCGCCATGCTGCTCACGCGCGACTTCCCCGAGGATGAGTATGTCGTGATGGTCACGCGCAACGGCACGGTCAAGCGTATGCAGATGAGCGAAATTTACACCGCAAGAAAGGCCGGCATCCGTGTGCTGACCATTGACGAGGGTGACGAGCTGATCGCCGTACTGCGTACCACCGGCGAGGACAATATCCTGCTGCAAACGCACAACGGCATGAGCATCTGCTTCAACGAAAACGATGTGCGCTGCATGGGTCGTATGGCGGTCGGCGTGCGCGGTATCCGCCTGAAGGAGGGCGATATGGTCGTCGGCGCAGCGGTCGCGGATATGGACAAGTGTCTGCTGACCATCACCGAAAACGGCTACGGCAAGCGTACACCGATGGAGCAGTATCTGCGCGGTGACGAGGTACAGAGCCGCGGCGGTTACGGCAAGCGCGGCTATCATCTGACTGACAAGACCGGTCCGGTCGCAGGTGCATTGGTCGTGGACGACGGCGACGACATTCTGCTGATCGAAAGCGGCGGCGTTGTCATCCGCACGCCGGTTGACAGCGTGAGCAAGATGGGTCGCGATGCGCGCGGCGTCATCGTCATGCGTATTGAGCCGGGCAAGCGCGTTATCGCCATCCAGCGCACCGATGCGGCGGAGGAGGACGAGATTTCCGAGGAGGAAACCGCTTCCGAAGAAGAAACCGAAACCGCTCCGGAAGCAAGCGAAGAATAATTATAGGGCAGGAGACAAGCCCCTGCCCTACGGAAAAGACGGTACAATTTTCCTTTCTTGTCATTCCGAGGTCGCGCCAGCGACCGTGGGAATCCTTCATTGGCAGATTTCGGACATTTTCCGAAAAACGATAGGGACAGATTGCCACACTCGCTTCGCTCGTTCGCAATGACAGGGATGGGAGACAGGCAGGAGACAAGCCCCTGCCCTACGGAAAAAACGGTACAATTTTCCTTTCTTGTCATTCCGAGGTCGCGCCAGCGACCGTGGGAATCCTTCATTGGCAGATTTCGGACATTTTCCGAAAAACGATAGGGACAGATTGCCACGACCAGTCTGCGGACTGGTCTCGCAATGACAAGGATGGGAGATACGGAAATCAAAGATACATTTATAAAAATATGTAAAGGAGAATGGTTATGTTCTGTACAAACTGCGGAAAAGAAATTACGCAGCGCGCTGCCTTCTGCACCGGCTGCGGTGCGCCGTTAAGCTGGCCGGATGCGCCGAAAAGCGTGATTCCCGAGGAAATGAAGCAGACCCCTGCGCCGGAAATGCCTGTATTTGAAACGCCCGCTGCTGCGCCGGAGGAAAATGCAGCACAATCTGTTTCGGAATACAAAACGACAGAACTTGTGCCGGAAATGCCGGCTGCACAGCCTATTCCGGAAATGCCGGCGGAAATTCCCGTGGCATCCGAAATTCCGGAGCCGCTGACACCCTCCTATGAAGAACCTGCATGGCAGACACCGGCTCCGCCTGCTGCCCCCAAAAAGAAAAAATCCGGCAAGGGCGGCAAGATCGCCCTCATCATCGTTACCGCAGTTCTGGCGCTGGCGCTGATCGGCGCAGGTATTTACTGCTATCTGCTTTACAGCCAGTGCTCCCTGCTGGCAGATGAGGTGACGGCGCTGCAAAATGAAAATGAAGCGCTCATTTCAGAAAAGTCCGATCTGCAGGACAGCTACGATATGCTCGCCGACGATTACAACTATATGTTTGAAGAATGGGATTTCTATACCACACACGGCGTTTTCTGCAGCGAGGACAACAACTACTATCACAGCTATGACTGCCCTGACTGGGATCGCAGCAATTTCTGGCTCTTCAATTCCGAATACGCAAAGTATAAGGAATATCAGCCATGCCCCTACTGCCAGTGAGCTGCACTGAGTAGACGGGAAATTTTACAGAAAACTGTGAAAGGCAGGAGACAAGCCCCTGCCCTACGGAGAAATCGGTACAATTCTCCTTTCTTGTCATTCCGAGCCGGTTGTAAACCGGCGTGGGAATCCTTCATTGGCAGATTTCGGACATTTTCCGAAAAACGATAGGGACAGATTGCCACGACCAGTCTGCGGACTGGTCTCGCAATGACAAGGATGGAAAAAAGGCAGGAGAAGTTACCTGCCTTGCCGATAATACATGATCAGAAAAGGAGTTCCCATGAATCCTGAAGAAGAAGTTTCGGTGGAGGAGGAAGTACAGCCGATTCCCCCGATTTACAGCTGCCGGACGGTGCTGAATCTGCAGATGCAGAAGGAAGCGACTGAGGCAGCGGCGCCTAAATATTCGAAAATTATCAACTATGTCTGCCTTGCACTGTGCGGTCTGATGTTCGGTCTGCTTCTGTGGGCGTACATCGGCGGCAGAGCACCGCTGAATCTCATCCTTGCCGTGCTCGTTTTCGGCGTCGGTATCTACCTTGTCTACAGCCAGTTCGTCCTGCCGAACAAATTGCTGACGCAATGGGAGGAAAATCTGCGAAGAGATTTCCGCACCGATGCGCTGCATCTGACAACGGAGTTCTACAAATTCTCCATTGCCCAGACGCTTGAGGAAAACGGCGATGTTCTGGTGGACAACTATTCCGACCTGCGCGAAATGGTTGAAACAGAACATATGTTCCTGCTGAAAAAGCGCCGCGGCAGCTGGTACTTCCTTTCCAAGGAAGGTCTGCAAAACTGCTCTGCGGACGAGTTCCGCACCTTTATTTCCGAACAGATCGGAGGCAAATAAACCATGCCATTTTTCCTGACGAAAAAGAATGTGGAGGAAAAACGTCTCGGTATCTACATCCACATTCCTTTCTGCAAAAGTAAATGTGAATACTGCGATTTCTATTCCGTCGGCGGACGGATCGAGGAGAGCATGACCGACCGCTATCTGCAGGCGCTTGCCGACCATATGAAGGAAACCGGCAAGCTCGCTCCCGGCTATACGGTCGATACCGTCTACTTTGGCGGCGGCACGCCCAGCTACTTCGGCGCGGACAATCTCGAACGGATTTTAGACGAGGTGCATCGCAATTTCCGCCTGAGTGTCGATGCCGAGATCACGCTGGAGGCCAATCCCGAAAGCCTGAATTCGCAGATGCTGCACAAGCTTATCCGTGCAGGCTTCAACCGCCTTTCCATCGGCGTGCAGTCCGACGATGACGAAATGCTCACCAAGCTCGGACGCGTCCATAATTTCCATCAGGCGAAGCTTGCCATGCAGCAGGCAAGAAAAGCAGGCTTCGGCAATATCTCGCTTGACCTGATGTACGGTCTGCCCGGTCAGACCCTTGCGCAGTGGAGAGATACCGTGACCAACATCGTTTCCATGCGTCCGGACCACATTTCCTGCTACGCGCTGAAGCTGGAGGAAAACACTCCCATGTTCGGCTACAGGGACAAGCTGACCTTCCCCGATGACGACAAGCAGGCGGATATGTATCTTGCTGCGTGCGAAATTCTCAGGGATTTCGGCTACCGGCATTATGAAATTTCTAATTTTGCCAAAAAGGGCAGAGAGTCCAGACACAATATGAAATACTGGAACGGCGGAGAATATCTCGGCTTCGGTCCGTCTGCCGCTTCCGATTTCGCCGGAAAACGCTTCACCATCTGCCGCGACCTGCACGGCTACATCGACGGCATTGCCAAAAAAGAGGCAATTCTGACCGAATGTGAGTCGATTCCGCTGCGTGAACGCGCCGGTGAATATATCATGCTCCGTCTGCGCACCTTAGACGGTGTCAACGCCGAGGAATACGAGCGCAATTTCCTGATGCCGTTCGGGCAGATCGAACAGCTCATGCAGCGCTTTGCCGACAACGGCTTTGCGGAAAAGGAAAACGAAAACTGGCGCCTGACCGAAAAAGGCTGGCTCGTTTCCAACCGCATTATCGTTGCCATCAACGAGCTGCAGGAACGCTCCACACCGCTGGCAAAGAAACGCTGAGGTTTTTTCTACTATGAAATTTGAAGGTTTTTCGCCTGAAACGATGGATTTTCTCTGGGGAATCCGCTTCAATAATAACCGGGAGTGGTTCGCGGAGCATAAATCGCAGTATCAGCAGACGCTTTATGAGCCGATGAAGGCGCTGGCAAAGGAATTAGAGCCGGATTTTGCCATTGTGCCCGACCTGAGACTGCATATTTCCAGAATTTACCGCGATATGCGGATGCATCCTTCCACATTCTATAAGGACAGCCTGTGGTTTTGCTTCCGGCGTGACGGCGGTCCGTGGCTGGAGCATCCGTGCCTTTGCTTTGAAATTCGCCCTGAAGGCTACCGCTACGGCTTCATCCTGCTCTACGGCAAGACCAACGTGATGCAGGCGCTGCGCGAAAAAATGACCGAGCACGCCGATGATTTCCTGAAAATGGTAAAAAAGGCGGAAAAGGAAAGCGGTCTGACCCTTGACGGCGACCACTATGCCCGTCCGAAGCCGTGTCAGGATGCGCGGCTTACAAAATATTTCGGCTTGAAAAATTTTATGGCGCTGCGTGATGCACCGCCGGATGACCTGCTGTTTTCGCCTGCACTCGTCGATGAGCTGCGAAAGGTTTTGTTAGCGTGGCTTCCCATCAGCGAATTTATGCAGGTGGAAAATCTTTGATTTATTGAAAACTTTTGCACCGACTGCTGCTGTTTTTTACGGCAAGCAGTCGGTTTTCTTTTTTTGCATAGCCAATTTCACAAGGATTTGGGAAACGAAAATTGCTTGTTTTGTGGCATAGTAAGTCATGTGAAAAAAATCGAAAATTGACGGATTTTTTTGTCATTCTAAGAAACCGTCAAGGCTCAGAGGGAGGCAGGCATGAAACAAGCGGTGCGTATGGCGGCGGCGCTGTTGATTTCGGCAGCGCTGATTTGCCCGGTGAGTGCGGTGCGGACAGTCATTCCGGGCGGTAATACCATCGGTCTGCATTTACAGACTGACGGCGTAACGGTGGTGGAATTTTCCGAAAAGGCGGCGGAAAATGCAGGTTTGGAGCGCGGCGACCTGATTTGTGCGGTGAACGGGCAGAGCGTGCAGACGGTACAGGAGCTGACACAGGCGGTACAGACGGAAGAGGGAAAACCCATGCGCCTGACGGTACGGCGCGGGGAAAAGGAATTCGGCGTGACGCTTGCCGCGACGATGACGCAGGAGGGCTGGCGGCTCGGCGTTTTCGTGCGCGACAGCATCAACGGCATCGGCACAGTGACCTATTATGACCCGGCGACCGGACAGTTCGGTGCGCTCGGTCACGGCGTGAGTGACGGAACACATCTGATTCCGCTTCGCAGCGGAGAGGTCATGCCGTCACTCGTGGCTTCGGTGCATCGCGGAAAACGCGGCGAGCCGGGGACGCTGCAGGGTGCGGTCCGTGCCGGCAGCGCAAACGGCGAAATTCTTGAAAATACGCCGCAGGGCGTGTTCGGCACGATGGAGCCGATGACCGGTGAAAGCGTGGAGGTTGCAAAAACCGAGCAGATTCACACCGGTGATGCCGTGATTCGCAGCAATGTCCGCGGAACGCAGGTGGAGGAATTCTCCGTGCGAATCCGCGCGATTTATCCGGAGGAGGAGTCCGGACGGAATTTGCTGCTGGAGGTGACCGATCCGCAGCTTTTAGAGCTGACGGGCGGCATCGTGCAGGGTATGAGCGGCAGCCCGATTCTGCAAAACGGCAAGCTCGTCGGCGCGGTGACCCATGTGCTGATCGACGATCCGAGCAGAGGCTACGGTATTTTTATTGAAAATATGCTCTGCGCCGCGCAGGAGAATCTGCAGGCGGCGTAAAATCAAATATGGAATGCGGTTTCTTTTCTTGTCATTCCGAGGTCGCGTAGCGACCGTGGGAATCTGTCCGTATTGTAAATCGAAAAATATCCGTAACTTGATAGGCACAGATTGCCACACCGCCTTTGGCGGTTCGCAATGACAAAGAAGAAACTGTTTTCGTTTCTGTCATTGCGAGCCGGTTGCTAAACCGGCGTGGCAATCTTTAGGATGACATGGTGGAATATCTTGAAGGGACTTGACTTCATGTGCCGCTTCGGGTATATAATGGAGATAAGAAAAACAAGGAGGTTCACGCTATGGCGGAAGAAAAGAAAATTCCGGGTGTCGGCGGCAATCGCTATGTTCCCTACGGCGAGCGCTCCGGCAATGAATCCATCGTTTATTTTACCAGAGATCTGAGCGCGGAGGGTCTGAAAAAAATCTATTCCCTTGTCAGCGGTCAGATGGTCGGAAAAATTGCCATAAAAGTCCACACCGGCGAGAAAAACGGTCCGAATATCCTTCCCCGTCCGTGGGTCAAGGCGCTGGTTGAGGACAAAATTCCCGACGGCGTGATCGTCGAAACGAACACCTACTATGAGGGCGACCGCTTCACCACCGAGGATCACCGCGAAACGCTCAAGGACAACGGCTGGAGCTTCTGCCCCGTGGATATTCTTGACGAGGACGGCACCGTGATGCTGCCGGTCAGGGATGGCAAATGGTTCACGGAAATGTCCATGGGCAAAAATATCGTCAATTACGATTCCCTGCTTGCTTTGACGCATTTTAAGGGACATATTCAGGGCGGCTTCGGCGGCTCGGATAAAAATCTCGGCATCGGCTGCGCTGACGGCAGAATCGGCAAGGCAATGATCCACACCACGCCCGGTCAGGACGATCAGTGGGACATCGCCAAAGAGGAATTGAACTAAACCGCTAACGCGGTGGTAATCGTAGCTTTTTCAGCATTCTCCA
>R26__coassemble_363_pt1 | contig 29033 bp, 23 predicted proteins | sample R26__metabat2_low_PE_037 | metagenome-assembled genome bin R26
CCTCCGGTATCCGCGTCAACTGTGTCTGCCCGGGCGTTATTTTAACAGAGATGACCAACTGCGTCGGCGTGGAAACCCTTTCCGCACTTGCAGAAGATACACCGCTCGGACGAAACGGAACGCCGGAGGATGTTGCCTCTGCCCTGCTGTATCTGGCGCAGGCAGATTTTATCACCGGACAGATTCTTCCAGTCAACGGCGGATTTGTAATTTAAGTTGTAGCTATTCCTTTTGTGACCCACAAGATATGGAGCATCGCCAAAATTTGCCCTCATTTTTCGGCTGATTTCCGTAAGCGGCAATGCTTGTGACAGGTCTGTTCTTGTGGTATAATATTTTTTGATATTCATATAGAATTGTAGGAGATAGAGATATGCATGGCGTAACACTGACAAGTGAAGAATTGCGGAAGCTGCTTTCGTGCGGCTGTCCGGATGCAGTTGCGCTGTATCTCTACCGCAAGGCGGAAAATCCGCTGGAAACTGCGTTAGATGCGCTGCATTTCACCGTACCGCAGATGGTTGGCGCAACTGATTGCCTTCGCCAGCTCGGTTTGTGGGATACGCAGACACGTACCGCACCTCAGCCGGAACGCCCGACCTATACTGACGATGATTTGCGTGAAGCAATGCGCAGCAATCGCACGAAATTTTCCAAGCTCGTCGGCGAGGCGCAGCGCAGGCTTGGTCGTACACTTTCTACGGAAGAGTTAAAGACATTGCTTTCCCTGACTGACTATTTAAGACTTCCGACGGATGTTATCGGATTATTGCTTTCCTACTGCGTTGAGCGAAATCGCCGTCGGGATGTGCGTCCTCCTTCGATGCGAACGATCGAAAAAGAAGCATATCACTGGGCGGATGAAAACATTGACAATCTGGAAACTGCATCGTACTATGTCCAAACGCAGCTTCAGATACATACGCGCGTGCAGCAGCTGCGTCTGCTGATGCAAATCGACCAGCGCCGCCTGACGCAGACGGAAGAGCAGTATCTCGCCTCCTGGGTAAAAATGGGCTTCAACAACGCCGCGATTCAGCTTGCCTACGAACGCACCTGCGTCAGTACCGGCGGCTTAAAATGGGCATATATGAATTCCATTTTGAAGAGTTGGCATGAGAAAAATTTACATACCCCTGCGCAGATCAAGAACGGCGATACGATGCCCGAAAAAAGCACTGCGCAGCGCACGACCAACGGATACCAGCATCATAATGATGCGCTGACGCCATTGGCAAGAAAAGCCGTACAGGATGCACTTGCCGAAGGGCAGGAGGAATAAGCATGGCATACAGTGAGCAGATTCTTCGCCGCGCACGGCAGCGTCTGGAGCAGGCAAAAGCCGAGCGTGAACGGGAAAATGAAGCACATCGCAAAATTGCATATGAACGCTATCCCCGTTTGGCGGAAATTGACCGCGAGCTTCGTCTGACGATGACCAGTCTGATGGCAAATGCAATGCGCAACGGAGACGATCCTACACAGGCGATCAACGCCATTCGAGAGAAAAATCTGGCGCTGCAAAATGAACGCGAATGGATTTTAGAAGCCGGCGATTTTGAGGAAGGGTATCTGGATGATTTGCCTGTATGTTCAAAATGCGGCGGAAGCGGCTACTGCGGCAGTCAGATGTGCTCGTGCCTGAAAGAGCTTTGCCGGCAGGAACAGAAAAAAGAGCTGACTTCCCTGCTGCGCAGCGGCAAAGAAAGCTTTGATGCCTTCCGCACAGATGTCTATCCCGACACCTATCTTCCCAATCTCGGCACCTCTCCACGTCAGCTGATGCAGTCCAATTTTAATATCTGCCGAAAATACGCGCAGAATTTTTCATCTGATTCCGGCAGTCTTCTGTTTTCCGGCGCAACCGGACTCGGAAAAACCTTCCTTTCCGCCTGCATTGCCCGTCAGGTCGCTGACCGCGGCTTCAGCGTTGTATATGAAACCGCAGGAAAGCTCTTTGCGGACTTTGAAGCAGAGAAATTCGGCAGCGTCTCGGAAGAAAACCGCGGAAAAACCAGAAAATACTTGGACTGTGATCTTCTGATCATCGACGATCTCGGAACGGAAATGACTACACAATTTACAATTTCCGCTCTGTATACGCTGATCAACACCCGAATGATGGAAAACCGTTCGACAATCATCTCCACCAATTTAGCGGATACCGAAATTGAAAGCCGCTATAATCCGCAAATCGCATCGCGTATCATCGGCACATTCCGCCTGATTCAGTTTGCCGGCGAAGATCTTCGCCGCAGATAGGAGTATTTTATGAAAGTTTTACTGTTTAACGGCAGCCCGAATATCCACGGCTGCACCTACACCGCCCTGCACGAAATTGAAACCGTTCTGCAAAAGCACGGCATTGAAACCGAAATTTTACACGTTGGCACAAAGCCTGTCTCGGGTTGTATCGACTGCAAAAGCTGCAGAAGCAATCCGAAATGCGTTATTGATGACGGCGTAAATCAGCTTGCTGCCAGACTTGACGAATTCGACGGTTTCATTTTCGGCTCACCGGTCTATTACTCCGGTCCGAGCGGTCAGTGTACTGCTTTCCTTGACCGTCTGTTCCGCGTTGCTTCCTCTAAAATGCGTTATAAGCCCGGCGCAGCCATTGTTTCCTGTCGCCGCGGCGGCGCTTCTGCTTCCTATGACCGTCTGAACAAATATTTCGGCATCAATTCCATGCCGATCGTTTCTTCGCAGTATTGGAATCAGGTCCACGGCAACACGCCTGAGGAAGTTGTTCAGGACGAAGAAGGTATGCAGACAATGCGTACCCTCGGCGAAAATATGGCATGGCTTCTCAAGTGCATCGGAGCCGGAAAAGCATCCGGAATCGCAATGCCTGCACAGGAAGCACCCATGCGTACCAATTTTATCCGATAACAAGAACGACCCGTGCGGAGTAACTCCGTACGGGTTTTATACTACTTGCCAAAATGCAGGATTGTATGGTATAATCAAAAATAAGAAAGTCGAAAGGAGGTCCGGCATGAAAATTCAGGAATCAGCAGAAAATTATCTGGAAACCATTCTGATTTTACAGCAGCGCAACGGCAGCGTCCGTTCGATTGACATTGCAAATGAGCTGGGGTTTTCCAAGCCGAGCATCAGTATCGCCATGCGAAATCTGCGCGAAAATAACTATATCAGTGTAGATAAAAGCGGGCTGATTTCTCTGCTTCCTCCGGGTAAAGAGATTGCAGAGCGAATGTATGAGCGACACACACTTTTGACCCATTGTCTGACCTCCCTCGGTGTATCACCCGATATCGCCGCAGAAGATGCCTGCCGCATTGAGCACGTCATCAGCGCTGAAAGCTTTGAAGCCATTAAAGTTTTCTCCGCTCAGCTTCATAATGAATAATCTATAAAGCACAACCGGTGTCGGAGCCTCACAACTCCGACACCGGTTTTTTGAGTTTCTTAATGCCAGACAAGCGTCATCAGCAGAATCACGAGGAAAAACACACCAATAAAAACACCTGCAACCAATGCGACCGCCTTAAAAACACCGAGATACAGGCCGACTCTTTCCTTCGGTGTAAGCTCGATTTCTTCATGCGCAGAGGCCCTTTTCCGACGGTGCGGAACATACCACCGCATGCCCTCGACATTCATATCGGCAATCACTCTGCCGTCATCGTCATCATATTGCTCATGCTTCATTTTGTTTCTCCATTAACCGTTATTCAGGCTATCCATAGCCGCTTCCTTAGATGCATTCTTCAGCTTCTTTTCATTCGCCAAAGCTGCGGCCTCCGCCTCAGCCTTCAGCACATCCAGCTTACCTTCTATTTCTGCGTTTTCTTCATCAGAATTATACAGATGGCAGGAACAGAAATGTCCGTCCTCAACCTCTTTATAGGTCGGAGTGGCATATTTACAGATTTCCATGCATTCGCTGCAGCGCGTGTGGAATTTACATCCGCTGGGTGGATTTGCAGGAGAAGGAATGCTGCCTTCAAGAATGATACGGTTCATCTGATAATCCGGATCGGGAATCGGGATTGCAGAGAACAGTGCCTTCGTGTACGGATGCAGCGGCTTGCTGTAAATTTTTTCTGTTTCGGAATACTCTACCATATCGCCCAGATACATGACACCGACAGTATCGGAGATATGCTCAACGACCGACAGATCATGGGAAATGAACAGGTAGGTCAGGCCGAACTGCTTCTGCAGATCACGCAGCAGGTTGATAATCTGCGCCTGAATGGAAACGTCCAGTGCAGAAACCGGCTCGTCGCAGACGATGAATTCCGGGCTGAGCGCCAATGCACGCGCAATACAAATACGCTGACGCTGGCCGCCGGAGAATTCATGCGGATAGCGGCTCTTGTAATAAGGCGGCAAACCACAAACTTCCATAACGCGAGTAATATATTCATCAAATTCCTCGTCTGGAACGATATGATGCTCACGCACCGCCTCACCGATGATCTCGCTGACGGGTAGTCTCGGAGACAGACTGGAATACGGGTCCTGGAAAATGATCTGGATGCGCGGACGGAGCTTACGAAGATCTTCCTCGCTCAGAGAGAAAATATCAATACCGTCGAACAGCACGTCACCGGAGGTTTTTCCTTGCAAGCGAAGCAGCGTTCTGCCGGTTGTGGACTTGCCGCAGCCGGATTCACCAACCAAGCCCATCGTAGTGCCGCGCTTGATTTTAAAGGAAATACCGTCAACTGCGCGAACATTGCCAACCGTGCGCTTGAAGAAGCCAGCTTTAATTGGGAACCATTTAACAAGATTATTGACCTCAACTAAATATTCCTCGTTTTCTGTGTCAGTGGTCTTTTTCAGTTCATCCATTGAGCAAGTCCTCCACATTCACAGATTTCGGATAGCCTAATTTTTCTCCCTCTTCAAGGAAGCGGTAGCAAGATACCACATGGGTATCACTAATACGGAATTCAGGAGGATATGCACCCTTACAGGCATCGCACTGCATTTCGCAACGGTCACGGAAATAGCAGTAATCCGGCATATTGACTGGGTTCGGAACGTTGCCGGGGATGTTGTAAAGCGCGTCGACCTTTTTGCCGACAACAGGCTTGGACTTCATCAGGCCAATCGTATAGGGATGACACGGATTGTGGAAAATCTCATCCGAGGTACCCTTCTCAATGACGCGGCCTGCATACATGACGATGACATAGTCCGCCATGCCGGCAACAACACCGAGGTCATGCGTAATGAGCATAATGGAAGAATTAAGCTTTTCCTTCAGATTCTGCAGCAGGTCCAGAATCTGTGCCTGAATCGTAACATCCAGAGCCGTGGTAGGCTCGTCCGCAATAATCAGTGTGGGATTGCAGGCAAGTGCGATTGCAATGCAAACACGCTGACGCATACCACCGGACAGCTCATGCGGATACATCTTATAAACGCCTTCCTTGTTGGCAATACCGACAAGCTCCAGCATTTCAAGCGTACGTGCCTTGACTTCTTCCTTCGACATATCGGGGTTGTGAAGCATGGTGACTTCATCAACCTGCTGACCGATACGGAACACGGGATTCAGCGCCGTCATCGGTTCCTGGAAAATCATTGAAATATCGTTGCCGCGGATATGCTCCATAATCGCATTCGGCGTGTTAACGATATTATAAGCGGTTCCGTCACCGCGGTTAAACCGGATTTCGCCGCCGACAACCTGTCCGCTCGGACGCTGCAAAAGCTGCATCAGAGACAGCGAGGTAACAGACTTGCCGCAGCCGGATTCGCCAACGACGCCAACGGTAGAGCACTTGGGAATTTCGAAGTTGATGCCGTCAACTGCCTTGACTGTGCCGACATCGGAGAAGAAGTAGGTGCAGACATTGTCGAACTCAACAACGTTGTTCTCATTCTTCATCTTTGTGATGTAGAGGGAGGTGTCCTTGTTGGCGTCGGCGCGCTGCGCTTCCAGCTTCTTCGTCACCTTACGGTTAAACCTTGTAATATTCCGAGACTCTTTCGCGGAGATATACGAAGACTTTTTCTTTTCTTCAGCCATTTCGTTCCCTCCTTATCTCTTCGCACGCGGATCGTACGCATCGCGCAGACCGTCGCCGACGAAGTTAAATGCGATAACTGTCAGACAAATCAGCAAACCGACAGGAATCCAGATATAAGCGTAATGTGCCATTGCAGATGCCGTGGAAACGGAGTTGATCATCGTGCCCCAAGTAGCCATCGGGTGCTTGACACCGAGGCCGAGGAAGGACAGCGTGGACTCTTCCAGAATGACATCGCCGAGGCCCATAGTTGCCGTAACAATCAACTGCGGCATAACATTCGGAATCAGGTGACGGAAAATTCTTGCGCGAACCTTCACGCCGGTTGCTTCTGTTGCAACCATGAATTCCTGCTCACGCAGAGAAAGAATCTGACCACGAACCAGACGCGCAACACCTGCCCAACCCATGATGCCGAGCGCAGCCATCATAATGAACAAGCGCGTATACGGTTCAACGCGGTTGGCATCCATCAATGCGCCGATGATAATCATAATCGGCAGTGAAGGCAGGCAGTAGAAGATATCGACCAGTCGCATAATGACCGTATCGACCCAGCCACCAAAGTAGCCGGAAATACCGCCCATGATAATGCCGAGGAAGGTTTCGATGATAATAACAACGAAGCCGACCATAAGGGAAACCTGGCCGCCGTACATGATACGTGCAAGAACATCCATGCCGTCACCGTCTGTACCGAGCAGATGCTCCCATGTCGGGGAGGCATATCTGTCAATGACGAAGATAATCTGCTCACAGTTTACGACGTATTCGCCGGTATCACGCTGCGTGATAATCAGGTCGCTGTCAACGTAAATCAGGTTGCCGTCGTCATCATAGACGTACTTACCGGCATCCTCGCCGTCTTCAATCTGCTGCGGAAGAACGGTTTTGATTTCAGTGGACTTCTCGCCCTTTTCATTCATCTGCGCGATAGCTCCGCTGATGTCCTTTTTCAGCTGATAATCCATGGAGTCAGCGCCGGAATAACGACGAATCGACATCGAGCTGAACTCACCGAACTCGGTTCCGTCCGTCTTACAGACCAACAGAATGCCATCCTCTGTGGAAATGGTATAGTCCTCACCGTCTGCACTGAAGGTGCCATCTGCATAGGCAGCCAAAAGTGCATTGGAACGGAAGGAATCGGAAACCTTTACGTTGGTCTCAAAGCCGTCAAATGTAAGCGTGGAGTACACTCTGCCCAATGCAGTTGACTTCAGCTCGAAAACCTTGTAAGCGCCTTCATCCACATTGGAAAGCACATAGTTCTTTCCCTCGTATTTGAAGTTCTCACCGATTTGAGCTGCATTGGTCAATGTTTTTTCAAAGCCCTCATCCATCGTGGCGCCGTTTGCATAAACAATGCCGTTATCGACCTTCGTCAGGCTGTAACGCTTACCGGAATCCTTTGTAAAGGAGTATGTTGTGCCGCCGAATTCAAAACTGCCGGATTCCGATGTCTTTGTAATATTCTTCGAAGCCGCTGCATCCAGGCCGTCAATCGGCTCAATGCCCTTTGCAAGCTCAACCTTCTTCGTGATGAGGTCATAGAAGCCAACCTCAACCTCCGTGCCACCGATAGAGCAAATCTCAGCACCATCTGCACGGCTCATCGAATAGATGTTCTCTCCGAGCTTCTCGATATATACCGCACTCTCCTCACCCACGGCAAGGAAGCTGTCTTTTTCGTTCGCAATCATATTCTTAATGTAGGAATTCATTGCGTTTTTCTCGGAGCTATCAAATTCGACACTTTCGTCCACATCGTAGCCAGTAAAGCTTGTGTTCACCTTCGCCAATGCGTAGTTGACATTCTGTGCCTGATAGGTGTGGAATATCTCCTTCTGACCATAGGCATAGAAAATCGGACCAATAAAGCAGAAAACGAACATTGCAATCAGAATCACGGAGCCAACGATTGCAAGGCGATTTCTGCGGAAGCGCTTAATGACCTGACGTGTCGGAGAAAGAACCTTAACACGGGAGACATCGTCCAGCTTGATCTCGCCGGCTGCATTCTCCGAAGTTTGCGTGCTCTTTCTTGCTTTTAATTCTTCATTTAGATTATATCTTGCCATTGCCAACCTCCTTAGCTCAGACGAACGCGCGGGTCAACCACAGCGTACAGAAGGTCGGAAATCAAGTTTCCTGTTAACGTCAAAATGGAAATAAATGCGAGATAGAACATGGTAAACGGAATATCTGCCTGCGTCATAGAGGTATAGGACGCATAGCCAATGCCACGGATAGCAAACAGTGTTTCCGTAATCAGCGCGCCGGAGAATAGGCCGGGCAGGCTGCCGCCGAGAGTGGTGACCAACGGAATCAGTGTGTTGCGGAAAGCATGGTAATTGATAACCTTTTTCTCTGGAACACCCTTAGCACGGGCAGTACGGATATAGTCCGCACTCAGAACTTCCAACATATTTGTACGGGTGTAACGCATCAGGCCGCCGATGGAAATAATAATAATCGTAATCGACGGTAAGATAAAATGCTTCGCTACATCCAGGATTTTTCCAAAATCAGATAACTCGGCATAGTTTCTGCCTTGCATACCGGTAAGGTCGAACCAGCCAAGCTTCACAGAGAAAACGTATTTCAGGATTGTTGCGATAAAGAATGTCGGCATAGAAATACAGATCATGGACACAACGGTTGTGAAATAATCCGTAAAGCTATACTGTTTTTTTGCTGCTGCAATACCTAACGGAATTGCAATGATAAGCTCAAAGATAAAAGAAACAAGACTCAGAATAAAGCTGTACCATACGGTATCGGAAAACTGCTCGGTAACGGGCTTGGTCCATGCCCAGCTATCGCCCCAGTTGCCCTGGACCGCACTTTTCAGCCATGTAAAATATCCGGGAACAACGCCCTTATCCATGCCGTACTGTGCTTTCAAATCCGCCAGCCACTCTGTTGCACTCTTGGTTGCATTCGGCTTGGATGCAAGCTCATATGCTTTCTGTTCAATGTACCCGCCGGGCATATTGTACATCAGAACATAAATCAGGAACATGACGAAAATCAGAATAATTGCACTGTACAGCAGGCGTTTCAATGTGTATTTCAGCATAATATTTCCTGCCTTTTTATAGGTTATAATATATACCATAGCACGGAAGGGGGGGATTCCCCCCTTCCGTGCAAAGGAAAAGCCTATTTGCGATACGAAAGGAATTACTTTGTTGTCAGGGTAGCGATTTCTGCATACCAGCCCCAATACGGAGTCAGATCCTGCGGCATGGTATCGTTGTCGATACGGATGGTAGAGGTAACAATGCAATCCTTACGCTGATACAGCGGCAGCTCGCAGCCCCAGTCCATAATGAGTTCCATTGCGGACTTGTAGATGGACTTACGATATTCTGTATCAGAAGATCCACGGCCTTCAACGATGAGTTCATCGAGAGCGGGATCGTCAACACTGTAATGGTTGGAGTTGGTGCCATTACCGTGTGCATTTTCGCTGTGATAAACCTGCGTCATGTCGGGGTCAACAGTAGCCTGCCATGCAGCAGCCCACATCATAGCGGTGTTAGCTTCCAGAGAGTTGTTCCAAACGGAAGATGTAACATCGTTGACCTGGAGGGTAATACCCATTTCTTCCAGAGCCTTGGAAGCTTCAATAGCGACACCGTATGCCGGATGGTCCTGCGTGCCGTCGCCCGGAATCAGGACTTCATAGGTCGCGGTAACGTCAGTGAACTTGCCGGATGCTTCGTCATAGGTGAAGCCAGCAGCTTTGAACCAGGAAATTGCTGCTTCCTTAGCTGCTTCGTACTTCTCCTCATCGGTCATTTCATCGGTGTAGATGTCTGCGCCGTCAGCATTTACGGAGTAAGCAGTTCTGTAGCCTTCGTCAGCCGGCTGCGGAGCTGCCCAAGAGGTGTTGGAGATCGGGTACTGGATGACAGAAGCGCGATCGCCGTAGTAGGAATTGATGACGGTGTCACGGTAAACCGAGAACAGCGTCATGAAGCCCTTACGCAGAGCCTTGGAAGCGTCGGAGCCGGGATCGTCGTCGACGTTGACAAGGTCAGCATTGATGCCGAGATAGCCGTAGCCAAGGTAGTCAATGAGGTAGGTACTCAGGGTGTCACCGGTCAGAGTGCCGTTGTTAGCGTCTTCGATTGCCTTAACTGTGTCTTCGCTGATGGAAGGCAGAGCAATATCAAAGGTGCCGGTAACGATGCCGGGAACGTAGTCAGAATCGGTGGATTCCTGGAACAGGATGGTCTCAGTCAGAGGAGCACCTTCGTAGTAGTAGGGGTTTGCCTTCATGGTGACAACGCCATTTTCATAGCTCTCGAAGGAGTAGGGACCGCAGCCAAGAGGCTGAGTGGTCTTATCCTTAACGATGCTCAGGTCGCCCTTGGTGAAGCCGAACTGATTATTATCATAATCGTACTGAGCTTCATCGCCGTACCAATGCAGAGGTGCAATGTACAGAGCCATTGAGTAGATAGCTGTTGCATCGAAAGAAGTCATATGAACAGTCATGGAGTAGTCGCCGGTACGGACGATACCGGAGATGTTTGCAGCGCCTTCGCCGGTCTCAACGCCGACTTCGTATTCGCCGGCCTTGTCGCCCAGTTCTTCAGCCAGAAGGTCGTTAATAGAGACATCAGCCATTTCGTAGTCGATGCCTTCCTCGGAGAGGTCGTAACCGTAGGTATCGATGACCTGTGCCCACATTTCCTCTGCGTTCTCGGCTTCATAGCCCCACAGTTCAACTGCAGACTTGAAATCAGCAGCGCCTTCTTCTGCATAGTTAGCCATGCAGTAGTCAGCGATGCTCTGGCAGAACTTTACGCCTGCTGCGTTGAATGCATCCCAGAAGTAAGTAGTCTGCTCTTCATCAGCAAATTCGCTGACAACGTAGGGACCGGAAGCAAGAATCACGTTCTTGAGGGAGTCCATGCCGGAGCGATATTCTTCCATGCCTTCGATGGGAAGTGCATAGAGAGTGGAGGATCCGTCATAGGTCGGATCGCACATGACATAAGCGCCGAAGATGACATCATCGATGTCAGCGGGAGTGCCGTCGGAGAAAACGATGTCGTCGCGCATGGTCAGGTTGTAATCGACCGTGCCGTCGTCGTTCTGGACAACTTCAACATTGCCCATGCCATAATAAGTGTAGTCGGTACCATTGTAGTTGATGGTCTCGCCGTTCATGCCATCATAAATGATGGCACCGCCGCGGTCAGCAGCGAGAAGCGCGCCGGAGAAGAGATCAACAACTTCCATATCGTATGCGGTGGTGGAGAAGAAGGGGCTAAACTTCTGGCCAAAGGTGGCAGTAGCATAGACGATCTTCGTGCCGGGGATGGTTTCACGAGCCTCGAACTCGTGCTTTGCGATACCCTCAGAATTATTTTCTGTTTCGGATGCCGCAGTAGATTCTTCCGGAGCAGTGTTCTCATCTTCGCCCTTGCTTGAGCAAGCAACCAGAGAAAGAAGCATTACAACTGCAAGCAGAAGAGCAATCAGCTTTTTCATTTTTTTCCTCCTTAAAATAATTTATTAATCGTGTTTTACACGTTTAATATAAACTCAGCGTTCTTCCGTGCGGAAGAACTTTCCCTGGGTAAAACACAGGATGCCGCACGCACATTCGAGTGCAGCGCCTGCCGCGAAAAGAATATCGTAATTGTTTTGCGTTCCAATTTTGAAAACCAGCGAAACGAGCAAACCAAGCAGCGCAATTCCGGCCAAAATGGAGGTTGCCAGCGATGTGCCGGGAATCCATTTGTTCAGTCGATCGGACTGCTTATGCTTCAGCGGCTCGGAAGCTGTTACGGTAATATACACCGTAGAGCTGAGCAGCCACAGCGTCAGCGCGGAGAAAATAAACGGAACGGAGATATACGGCAGACGCATGGCACCGTTATTAAACAGCAGCGGCAGCAGCCAAGAAATCCAGCCGACAGCACAGGTTGCCGCCATCTGCCGTGATTTTCTTTGGACAATCTGCGGCTCAGCAATATAAAAGAACGAACCGCCAATATATTCATAGTCCGTATGAACCTTGCCTTTGGCATCAAAAAACTCATTTAGTCGATAATCTTTGATATACTTCTTAGACATTTTTCCGCTCCGCTATTCTGCTGCGTTCTGCTTCGCCGTTACGCAAAGTCCATTTATCAAATGATAGCATAATTGTCGCTACTTTTCAACAAATATTTCATACAATTTTTTCTCTGTTTTACCTGATATTTCAGGTGATTTATACGATTTCAGACATTCTTTTTCAGCCAATTATGTATTTTGCCCCCGATTTCCCGAATCGTTCCGGATTCATACGGGATGCGCAGCCCTGCAGCAGTGCAAAGCTCAGAAAAAGTCTTCGTTCCTGCAGCATCAACAAAAGAAAGATATTTGCTCCACGCCGCATCTCTGTCCTCGAGCGACAGTGTCCAAAGCTGGAAGGCAACCGTCTGCGCCATGCAGTAGTCGATATAGTAAAGCGGGTTAAGATAGACGTGCATTTTCCACTGCCAATGTGCATAGCGTCCGTAGAAAGGAAGTTCGTCCATATCCAGCCACGGGCGGTATTTCTTCTCCAGCTCCTCCCAGACCTTATGCCGTTCATCCGGTGTCAGGTTTTCGTTTTCATACATCCGATGCTGGAATTCATCGATCATGCAGCCATAGGGAATGAAATCCAGGCTGTCTTCACAATGCGCCAGCTCGTATTTACGCGTCTGCTCGCCGAAGAAATTTTTGTGGAAGTCCTGCGTTAAGAATTCCATGCTCATGGAATGGCATTCGCACGCCTCGATCGTCGGCTCCTGTAAGGCAGGATGAATGTCGGAGTGCATTGCGCGGTAAAACGCAAATGCATGACCGGCTTCGTGCGTCAGCACATCCACGTCATCGGATGTGCCGTTGAAATTCGAGAAAATGAACGGTACGCGATAATCCGGAATCTGTGTGCAATAGCCACCCGGTGCTTTGCCGTCCTTGGAAAGAACGTCAAACAAATCGCCGTCAAACATTTCTTCAATAAAATTCTTTGTTTCGGGGCTCAGATTCTGATACATCGCCTTGCCTGCTGCAAGAATCTCCTGTGCAGTCCCCTCCGGCTTTGCATTTCCGTCCGGAAAACGGAATTTATCGTCATAAATATACAGCTGCTCCACGCCGATTCGCTTGCGCTGTGCTTCCTTTACCTGCGCAATGATCGGAGCAAGGTCCCTTGCGATCTGATCGCGGAACTGCGCAAGCTCCTTACCGCCGTAGCAGTTTCTGCCCAAACGGTCATAGCCGAGCTGAATGTAGTTGTCATAGCCGAGCATTCTGCCCTGCGCATTGCGGTTTTTGACCAGTTTGTCATAGATTTCGTCCAATTCCGCACGGTTTGCATCGAATACCTTGCCTTCTGCTTCAAAGGCCGCACGGCGTACACCGCGGTCAAGGCTCTCTTTATAGCTGCCGAGCATCGAAAGAGGCATTTTCTGCCCGTCAAATTCCACCGTCAGATTTGCATACAGCTTCTGATAGCGGCTTGCGAGCTTGCCCTCCTCCTGCATCAGCGGAATCAACTCGGGCTTGAAGCTGCGCTGTTCAATTTCAAGATTTTTGAACAGCAGCTTGCCGTAATGCGCTTCCAGCTCGTCGCGGAAGCGCGAATTCAGCAAAGCGATATTGATGAGATTAGATGCTTCCTGCAGCTCCGGTCCGGCTTCATCAAAAAACTCACGCTCTGCATCGTAAAATTCATCCGTTGTGTTGATCGTGTTTCGGATATAGGCAATAGACTCCGCTGTCGAAAATGACTGCAGCATTCTGCTTGCCTCATCAAATGCCCCGATCTGCTCCTTTGCAGAAGCAGCATCGGCAATCCTTTTTGCACAAGCTGCAAGGTTTTCTTTCAGCTTCTGTATATCGGGTCGGTTATATGTCATTTCTGAAAACTTCATCCGGCTCATCCTTTCCTGTCGTTCCGTAAAATTACGCAATATCCTTCAGGTGCAAGCATAGCGTGCGCTGCATCCAGTGAAATGCCTTTCCCAAATCGAATTGTGCCTTCAGGCAACGCCCATGTGCCGCCCGATTGGTTTACATAAATTTCCGCAGTCTGTTCCTCATGCCGGCGAATGAATGCAAGCTTTCCGTTTCCTGCCTCCGTCACGAAAACATCTCCGAGGCGAAGCGCCGCACTTTCATTCTTCACGCGGCCGAGGGCACAGTAATACTCCAAAAGCTCGCCATCCTCTTTGCCCCACGGATAGCTGCGGCGACAGAACGGATCCTCAAATCCCTCCACGCCTGCCTCATCGCCGTAGAAAATGCTCGGCATTCCGGGAAGCATATACTGCAAAAATGCAGCCATGAACAGCCGTTGCTTTGCCTTTTTGCGGTTCTCTTCTGAGAGAAACTGCACCACACGCCCCTGCTTATCCTCAGCAGGCGTTTCGCCGCCCAAAGCGGTCAGAATCCTTGGTGTATCATGCGTTCCGAGGTGATTCATCAGGCAGCAAAGCACCTGCGGCGGATAGTTTTCGGCAATGGACATGATGCTCTCGCCAAGCGCACTTCCGTCATCCTCACCGAGTACATAGCGAATGATGCCGGTACGCCACGGATAGTTCATAACACTGTCCAGCTCCGCATCGACAAAGTATCTGCGCGAAATGCTGTAAGCGCGTTTGTTGGAAGCATCCTCCCAGACCTCGCCGATCAAGAGAGAATCAGGGTTGATCTGACGCATCCTGTTTTTCAGCTTCAACACAAACGCATCCGGAAGCTCATCAACAACATCCAGACGGAAACCGTCTGCACCTAATCTGAGCCAATGGGCGATCACCGAGTCCTCGTCTTCGATAATATAGTTTACATAACTTTCCGACAACTCTTCCACATTCGGAAGTGTCGGCATATTCCACCAGCACTCATAGGTATCGGGATAATGCTGAAAACGGTACCAGCTTCGATAGGGAGATTCGGGATTGCTGACTGCACCGTTTCCGAAAATATGCTTTGCGTCAAAATAGACGCTGTTGCTTCCCGTATGCGAAAATACGCCGTCAAGAATAATGCGGATACCCAGCGCATGGGCTTCCTCACACAGCGTGCGAAAATCCTCCTCCGTGCCGAGCATCGGGTCAATGCGTTTATAATTCGCGGTATCATAGCGGTGATTTGAATACGCCATAAAAATCGGGTTGAAATAGATCACCCCGACACCGAGATTTTTCAGGTAAGGCAGCTTTGCACGAACACCGTTCAGATTGCCGCCGAAAAAGTCACCGCACCAGTTTCCCTCTGCATCCGGTGTAAACGACGGTGTGTCATTCCAGTTTTCATGGACGGAAAACGGTCGCAGCTTTTCACTCAAATCGCATTCACCGTCTTTATAAAAACGGTCCGGTATGATCTGATACATGACCGCGCCGCGTGCAAAATCCGGCGTGCTAAAGTCCGTCGGAATTACGCTGAGCTGCCATTTATCTCCGGCTTCCATATTCGTATCGTTTCCCTGTCGGAACAGACGGAAACCGCCGTCTTTCTTTGTCACATAGAACCAGTAATAATACAGTCCTCGCTCCGACGGCGAAAACTCGCAGCGATAAATATCGTACAGCGGTGTTTCTGATTCAACTGTAAAAGGATACTCCACTGCCGGTCTGTTTTCGCAATCCTCCAGCATCAGACGCACACCGGTCGCGCCGCAGTCCTTCGGAATATGTATGTGCATGATGCAGTATTGCCCCGTCCGGATTGTTCCGAACGGGGTCTTATACTGCAAATCTCTGCTGTTAAATAGTATACGCATATTACTTCTTCAAATGCCAGATCTGTTCGGCATACTCCTCAACTGCGCGGTCAGAGGAGAAAATACCTGCCTTGGCAATATTGACCAGCGACATATTGCTGAATTTCTTGCTATCACGATAGGTCTCACCGACCAGACGCTGTGCACGGGCATAATCCTTGAAATCCGCAATCGTCATATAAGGATCAGCGGTGCCGAAACGGCCGGTAAGCAGGGATGCGACCAGATCGTCAAAGCGCTGACCGAGAATGCCGGAGGTCAGCATATCCAGCACCTTCTGCAGCTCCGGAGAAAGGAATTCGTTGGGGCTGTAGCCGCGCTGCCAGAGTGCCTCGACCTCATGGGCCTTCATGCCGAACAGGAAGATATTATCATCGCCGACCTGCTCATGGATTTCCACATTCGCGCCGTCGAGCGTGCCGATGGTAACTGCGCCGTTGATCATCAGCTTCATGTTGCCGGTTCCGGAGGCTTCCTTACCTGCGACCGAGATCTGCTCGGAAATATCTGCTGCCGGAATAATGACCTCTGCCAAAGAGACCTTATAGTCCTCCATAAATACAACCTTGATCTTATCACGGACGTCGGGATCGGCATTGATAAAGTTGGAAACCGCAACGATCAGGCTGATAGTCTGCTTTGCGCGGATATAGCCTGCGGATGCCTTTGCCGCAAATACAAAGGTACGCGGTGTCCATTCAGCATTGGGATTTGCCTTGATCTCATTATAAAGATGCAGCACGTGCAGAATATTGAGCAGCTGACGCTTATATTCATGCAGACGCTTGATCTGAATATCAAACAGAGAGTCCGGATCGACCTTGATGCCGTTGCGGTGTGCAATCAGCGCTGCCAGACGCTCCTTGTTCTTGCGCTTGATGGCGCGCAGATTTGCAAGCACTTCGTCATTGTCCTGATATTTCAGCAGGTCCTCCAGATTGCGTGCATCACGCTTGAAGCCGTCACCGATGATGTCCGTCAGATAGTCCGTCAGCAGCGGATTGGACTGGCACAGCCAGCGGCGATATGCGATGCCGTTGGTCACGTTCAGGAAACGGTCCGGCGTGAGCTGGCAGTAGTCACGGAAAATACCGTTGCGGAGAATGTCCGTATGCAGCTTGGAAACGCCGTTGACCTTATGGCAGGCAGCAAGGCAGAGGTTTGCCATGCGGATTTCATTGTTTGCAATGACTGCCATATAGTTGATCTTTGCCCAATCGCCGGGATATGCAGCGCTCAGTTCTTCCACCAGACGGCGGTTGATTTCCTGACAGATGGAGTATACACGCGGCAGCTGTTCGCGGAACAGATCGACATTCCAGCGCTCCAGTGCCTCACTCATAACGGTGTGGTTGGTATAGGAAAGAGTCTTGCAGGTGATTTCCCATGCTTTATCCCAACCGTATTCGTACTCATCGACCAGAATACGCATCAGTTCCGGAACACACAGTGCCGGATGGGTATCGTTGATATGGATAGCGACCTTATCGGCAAGATTGTCAAATGTATGATATTTTTTCAGATGTTTTTTCAGGATCGACTGCATGGACGCGGAAACGAGCAGATACTGCTGCTTCAGACGCAGGCGCTTGCCCTGAATATGGTCATCCGCCGGATAGAGTACCTTGGAAATAGTTTCCGCCATTGCATTGCGTTCGAGCGCACGGACATAATCGCCGCGGGAGAACGCGGCCATATCAAAGCTCTGCGGCAGCTTGGCACTCCAGAGTATCAGGCGGTTGACGCTTTCGCTGTTGTAGCCGGAGATGAACAGGTCGTGCGGTACGGCGATAACAGAATTGTAGCCGACCTGTGCGACCTTGAACTTGCCGTTGTCCATCCATTCACGCACTTCGCCGCCGAAACGGACCTCAACTGCATCGTCCTCACGCGGACGCAGCCACACATCGCCCATTTCAAGCCAGTTGTCCGGGAATTCCATCTGCCAGCCATCGACGATCTTCTGGCGGAAAATGCCGAATTCATAACGGATGGAGTAGCCGGTCACGGGATAGCCGAGTCCGGTTGCGGCATCCATATAGCAAGATGCCAGTCTGCCCAGACCACCGTTGCCCAGACCTGCATCCGGCTCCAGCTCGTAGATCTTATCAATGTCAAATCCGGCTTCCTTCAGTCCGTCACGGAATTCCTTTTCCAGACCGAGATTGAACAGGTTGTTGCGCAGACTGGTACCGACAAGGAACTCCATCGACATATAATAGACTTCCTTCTCTTCCTGTCCGGAAACCGCGTTGTTAAATGCGCCGTTCTTGGTAGTCAGGTATTCGCGGATAAGGAAGCACAGTGCGCGGTAGACCTGCTTTTCCGTTGCTTCCTGAATGGTGCAGCCGAACAGGCGGCGCATCATTTCCTCAAGCTCCTGCATCGCATTTTTGTTTTCCTTTGTATCCAATACTGCTTTGGGTGTTTGCTTCTTCATGGATCCTCCTAAAGATGTAATTACTCTTATTTATTTCTCAATTCTGTATACAGCTGCATATATTCCGCAGCGGGAACAGCCCAGCTGAAATCAACTTCCATATCATGCTTTGCAAGCGCATTCCATTCATCGCGGCTGTGATAGTACAGGTCAACTGCACGGTCGATCGCGCCGAGGAAATCATCTGCATTGTAGCTTTGGAAGGTAAAGCCTCTGCCTTCTTTTGTTTCCCTGTTGTAAGGCTGAACGGTATCACGCAGACCGCCGGTGCAGGCAACGACCGGAACTGTACCGTAATGCATGGCAATCAGCTGGGAAAGACCGCACGGCTCAGACTTTGACGGCATCAGATACATATCCGCGCCGGCATAAACACGCGATGCCAGTGCCGGATCAAATGCCAGACACACCGCGACCCGTCCGGGGTGCTGCTTTGCAAGTGCGCTGAGAGCGTACTCATACTGTTTTTCGCCGGTTCCGACGATTACAAGCTGAATCTCACGCTCCATCAGGCGGTTTGCAATGTAGCAAAGCAGGTCAATTCCCTTATGACCGGCAAGGCGCGAAACCATGGCAAGAATCGGCGCATCGGTATCGGTGCGCAGTCCCATTTCCTGACGAAGTGCCAGCTTGTTATCCCATTTACCTTCTATTTTCTTTGCGCTGTAGTTCGTTTTCAGTGCCGGATCGGTTTCGGGATTGAAAACGGTGGTATCAATACCGTTTGTAATGCCCCACAGCCACGCCTCTCTCAGGATGCCGTCAAGGCGGTGTGCATAGTACGGATACTGCAGCTCTTCGGCATAGGTCTTGGAAACGGTGGTTACGATGTCCGCAACTTCAATCGCGCCCTTCATCATGTTGATCGCGCCGTCAAAGGTCAGATGTCCGAGATAGCTCTCCGGCAGACCGAGCGTATTGCCGAAGAAGGCAGAATCCGCCCAGCCCTGATACTCCACATTGTGGATGGTAAACACCGTCTTGGTATAAGGACACCAGCTGTTATACAGCGCACGGCAATAAATAATACTCATTGCCGATTGCCAATCATGGCAGTGCAGAATATCAGGCTTGAAGTCAAGATAGTACATTGCCGCCATGACTGCTTTGGAAAAATAGGCAAAGCGTTCGCCGTCATCAAAATCGCCGTAGATCATGCCGCGTGCGCCGAAATAATAATCGTTGTCGATAAAGTAGACCTTCAGCTTCTTCTTGCGCGTTTTCAGGCGAAAAATACCGACATAGCTTTCGCGCCACGAAAGCTCCATGGAGAAGGAGCCGACTGCTTCCACTTCGAATGCCGGGTTCTGCTTAATTTTCTTGTAATACGGCAGAAACAGGCACACTTCGTTGCCCTTGATTTTTGACAGCTCCGCAGGAAGTGCCTGCATGACATCTCCCAGACCGCCGGTTTTTACGAACGGAGCCGCCTCGGAAGCTACCATTGCTATTTTCATACAACTTCTCCTCTTTTGAGTACCAGCGGATGATCATACGTTCCGCGCAGCTTCACACCAGCATTCACAGTAACATTTTTATCCAGAATCACACATTCCAGCTCCGCACCCTCGCCGATTGATACCTCGGACATCAGGATGCTGTCTTTAATCACTGCATTTTTGCCGACCTTCACGCCGCGGAAGAGCACGGAATGTTCAACCTTTCCCTCTAACATACAGCCATCGGCGACCATGCACTCGTCAATTTCGGAATCCTCGCCGTAGTAGGTCGGGATTTCGTTGCGGACCTTGGTATAAATTGTCTGATTCGGCTTCTTAAACAGATTTGCACGGATCTTATAATCCATCAGCGCAAAATTATTGTGAAAATACTCCGCAGTGCTCTCATTAAACAGGGCAACACCGCCGAATCTATATGCATTGACCTTCATACCGGCTTCTGCAAATCCGTACATAACCAGATCACGTTCAAAACGGTAGCGGTTATGTGCAACCGCCTCTGTCACCTTCTCAAGCAACAGTTTACGGCTGATAACGAAAATACCCATGGATGCCAGATAACCTGCATCGGCACAGTAATCCACCGCAATATCGGTCACACGGTTATTGCTGTCCGCTTTTACAGCCATATCCAACTGCTTGACGCCGTTGCAGATGCCCTCCTTGACACAGACCGTTACATCGGCACCCGAGGCAGCATGGCTGCTTACCAGTTCCTTAAAATCGATGGAGCAAAGCACGCCGCTGTCAACAAGTACAACATATTCTTCCTTGGCAAGCTCCAAAAATACCTTTGCTGAATTCAGCGCTTCCAGCTTGCCGCGGTAGCTTGCGTTATGGTCGGTGGCATACGGCGTCAGATATTCCAGACCGCCCTCCTCCAGATCAAGGTCCCATTCCTGACCGGAGCCGATATGGTTCATCAAAGACTGATAGTTATACTTTGTAATGATACCGATATGACGGATACCGGAGTTAGACATATTAGACAGGGAAAAGTCGATCTGACGGTAGCGTCCGCCGTACGGCAGCGACGCCATCGTGCGCTTGTTGGTCAGCTCGCCGAGAGAGCTGTCATAAATATTCGCAAAGATAATACCCATTGTATTCATATTCTGAACCCTCCCCTTCTGATATTAGTATATTTCGCCCGGTTTTACGGACTCATTGGCAGCGATTGACTTGTTTTTACCGATCACGCTGATTTTATTTTCTTCGTTCGGAGCAAAGCTGCCGCCGATAACTGCGCCGCGGCAGATATGGCAGTCTTCGCCGACGATGGCATGGCGGATGACTGCGCCGGATTCAATGTAGACATTCGGCATAATAACGCTGTCCTCCACAATTGCGCCGTCCTCGACCGTGCATCCGGTGGAAATCACGCTGTGGCTGACCGTACCGTAGATGCCGCAGCCTTCTGCAATCAGGCTGTTGGTATTCTTGGAGGATTTTGCGATAAAGCTCGACGGCAATGCGTAGTTTCTTGCGTAAATACGGCCGCCCTTTTCCATGCTCAGATCAAATTCCGGATTTGTACCGAGCAGGTCCATATTGGCTTCCCAAAGGGAGCTGATCGTTCCGACATCCTTCCAGTAACCCTGGAATTTGTAGGCAAACATCCTATGTCCGGAATTCAGCAGCGCCGGAATCACATTCTTGCCGAAATCATTTTCGGAATTCGGATCTTCTTCATCTGCAATCAGGAATTCACGCAGAACGCTCCACTTGAAAATGTAGATACCCATGGAAGCATTGGTGCTCTTCGGCTTTGCAGGCTTTTCTTCAAACTCATAAATCGAGCCGTCTTCCTTTGTATTCATAATGCCGAAGCGGCTTGCTTCCTCAATCGGGACGTTACGGACTGCGATCGTGCAGTCTGCATTCTGACGCTCATGGTATTTCAGCATGGCAGCATAGTCCATTTTGTAAATGTGATCACCCGAAAGGATCAGAACATTATCCGGATCGTAGCGCTCAATAAACGGAATGTTCTGATAAATGGCATTGGCAGTGCCCTTATACCATTCCGACTTTTTGCTTCTCGCATAAGGAGGCAGCACCTGAACGCCGCCATGGGAACGGTTCAGCCGCCACGGCTGACCGTTGCCGATATACTCGTTGAGCTCCAGCGGCTGATACTGCGTCAGGATGCCGACGGTATCAATACCGGAGTTCACACAGTTGGACAGAGGGAAATCAATGATGCGGTATTTTCCGCCGAAGGGAACTGCAGGCTTTGCGGTGTTTTCCGTCAATACCATCAGACGGCTGCCCTGACCACCGGCCAGGAGCATGGCTACACAATGCTTTTTCTGAAAGTTCATGCTCATTTCTCCTTGTCAGTATTCTTATTTCGGTGGGTAATTTTTCGTTTATAGAAGCTCGCCGACATCGGCGCAAGTGTAAACTCGGCGGAAAACGGCAGACCATGCGTCGGGATTTTTTCTGCATCGACCGGCAGAAGCTCTGTTCCGCTGCCGCCATAGCATACATCATCGCTGTTGAAAACCGGCTCGTATTTTCCCAGCTTGGGAAGTCCGAGGCGGTAATGCTCACGCCTGACCGGGCAGAAGTTGCAGATGCAGATCAGCTCTCTGCCGCGGCGGTCGATCCTGCGGAACGCAACCACGCTGTTATCGCGGTCATCGGCTGAAATCCACTTAAATCCGTTCCAGTCGGTATCGTTGTTCCACAAGCTGCTGTTTTCCAGATAAAAATGGTTCAGATCGCGGACATAGCTCTGCATCTGACGGTGACGGTCATATTCCAGCAGCAGCCAGTCCAGACCCTGATCGTATTTCCACTCGATAAACTGCGCAAACTCGTTGCCCATGAAATTCAGCTTCTTGCCGGGATGCCCCATCATATATCCGAAGAAGGCACGCAGGTTGCTGAATTTTTCGTCATAGCTTCCGGGCATTTTATTGATGAGGGAGCACTTTCCGTGCACGACCTCATCATGCGAGAGAGGCAAGATGAAATTCTCCGAATACGCATAGGTCATGGAGAAGGTCAGATTGTTGTGGCTTCCCTTTCGGAACAGCGGATCGAGCGACATATATTTGAGCATATCGTTCATCCAGCCCATATTCCATTTGAAGAGGAACCCCAAACCGCCGTCATAATCCGGCTTGGTGACCATCGGGAATGCAGTGGACTCCTCTGCCGCAGTGATTGCATTGCGCCGGACGGAAAAAACTGCACGGTTGAGCTTGCGCAGGAATGCAATGGCTTCCAGATTTTCTCTGCCGCCGTATTTGTTAGGACGGTACTCGCATCTGCCGTAGTCCAAATAGAGCATTGCGGCAACCGCATCTACACGCAGACCGTCAATATGGTACATTTCCAGCCAGTAAACAGCGTTGGAAATCAGGAAGGACTGCACCTCACCCTTGCCGAAATCAAAAATTCTCGTTGTCCAGTCCGGATGCTCGTTCATCATCGGATCGGAAAGCTCGTAGCAGCAGGTGCCGTCAAATTCGTACAGACCGTTTTCATCCTTCGGAAAATGTGCCGGTACCCAGTCTAAAAGTACGCCGATTCCTGCCTGATGGCAGCGGTCAATGAATTTCATCAGCTGCTTCGGCTCGCCGTAACGCGCTGTCGGTGCATAGTAGCCGGTCACCTGATAGCCCCAGGAGGGATCGTACGGATATTCCGACAGCGGCATCAGCTCAATATGCGTATATCCCATATCCTGCAGATAGGGAATCAGCTCGTCCGCCATTTCTTCGTAGCTGAAACAGCTTCCGTCTTCCTTACGCCGCCATGAGCCGAAATGCATTTCGTAGATGTTCATCGGGCTGTCAAGCAGTTTTTTCTTTCCCTGCTGACGCCGATATGCCGCATCACCCCATGCATACCCCTCAAGTGTGCAGACACGGCTGGAGGTTTCGGGGCGTTCCTGCGTTCTGAAGCCGTAAGGGTCGCTTTTATAGACCTTACCGCCGTCTGCCTTGCGGACGCAGTATTTATACGCATCGCCCTCTTTGGCATAGACGGAAAAGGCTTCCCAGATTCCGTTTTTCACCCAGGTCATCGGCAGATCTTCTTCATTCCAGAAGTTCCAGTCACCCGTAACGCTTACGCCGCGCGCCCGAGGTGCCCAGACACGAAAAACATAGCCCGGAATGCCGTCACGCTCTGCTTTATGGCAGCCCAGATAGGCGTATGCATGTATTTCATCGCCATCGGCAAAACGTTTCAGTGTATTTTGCAGAGTCTGCTCCATATCTGCCTCCCTTGGGAATACTTCCCCCTATAATTTCTATATTACGTATTATACTACTTTGCACAAAAAAATGCAACCGCTCAAGCGGATTTCTGATAAAAATGTTGCGTTTTCCCGTCAGAATTTCGAATTTTGGAGATTTCGCTGTATTGTTTGCATATTTACGCGAAAAATGTATGCAGGATTACAATAATTCTCTCCGGAATCCTCGGTTTTTGCTTGACAAAAAAAGTTTTTGGGAATAAGATAAATGATAGGGCAAAAGCTCAAATTGACTGATAAAGGAGGGAACGCGTCATGGATGCTGGGAGTAGTAACGGCAATGCGGTAGGCCGAAGTCCGCGGGGAAGGCTCTGCATTCGTGAGAGTCGTTCCCTGTAACCGATAGGTCTGCCGTGCCGGCTTCCAAATTTCTGACCATAGCTTATGTTTCAGGAGGTAAGGACCGATGGCAGAACACAATGTCACCGTTGAAAGCACCTTAGAAGCGCTTTTGGCGGACAAAAAATATCCGACGATCCGCGATATTCTCATCACAATGAACCCGTCCGATATTGCTTCTATTTTCGACGAATTAGAGGAAGACAGTCTTCCCCTGCTGTTCCGTCTGCTGCCCAAAGAGCAGGCTGCGGAAACCTTTGTTGAAATGGAGCCCGAAGCGCAGGAGCTGTTAATTCGCGGCTTCTCCGACTCGGAGCTGAAAGAGGTTATCGACGAGCTGTATGTCGATGATGCCGTTGACATCGTCGAAGAAATGCCTGCAAATGTTGTCAGGCGAATCCTTTCCCAAGCAGATCCGGAAATGCGCAAGAATATCAATGAGATTCTGCGTTATCCCGAAAATTCTGCCGGCTCTATCATGACGACCGAATACGTTTCCCTGCGTCCGGCAATGACGGTCGAGGAATCCATTCTCCGTATCCGCCGAACGGGTGTCGACAAGGAAACGATCTACACCTGCTACGTCACCAAGGATCGCACCCTGATCGGTCTGGTGACCGTAAAAGACCTTCTTCTTGCGCAGGATGATGATATGAAGATCGAAGAGATCATGGAAACCAACATCATCTCCGTCAACACGCAGGCGGATCAGGAAGAAGTCGCGCAGATGTTCTCCAAATATAATTTCCTGGCGCTGCCTGTCGTAGACGCCGAAAACCGTATGGTCGGTATCATCACCTTCGATGACGCAATGGACGTCATGGAAGATGAGGTCACCGAGGATATGGAAATCATGGGCGGCATGACGCCGTCGGACAAGACTTATCTGCGTTCGACGGTCTTTGACCTGTTCCGCCACCGCATACCGTGGCTGATGCTTTTGATGGTATCCGCCACCTTTACCGGACTGATTATCACCGGATTTGAAAACAAGCTGACCACCCTGCATCTGGCGGCATTTATCCCAATGCTGATGGATACCGGCGGTAATTCCGGCTCTCAGTCCTCTGTCACGATCATTCGTGCGTTGTCACTCGGCGAAGTTGATTTCTCCGATATGCTGAAAATCATATGGAAAGAAATCCGTACCGCCGTACTGTGCGGTCTTGCACTTTCCGTTGTCTGCTTTGCAAAGATCATGCTTGTCGATCATCTTCTGCTCGGTAATGACAGTGTTACCACTCTGGTCGCGCTTGTTGTCTGCATCACGATGGCGCTTACCGTTCTGGTAGCAAAGCTGATCGGCTGCAGCCTGCCGATGCTTGCAAAGAAAATCGGCTTTGATCCGGCAGTCATGGCAAGTCCGTTCATCACCACCATCGTTGACGCACTTTCCCTGCTGGTCTATTTCGGCATTGCAAGCGCGATGCTTTCCGCACCGGTATAAGAACAAAACAGGAAGATGGCAAAAATTCGTTGCCATCTTCCTGTTTTTTATCTTTCATTAAACCAGATTCTTGATTTTATCAACTGCGCCGCTTAGGGCATCGCCGGTCAGCTTTGCCTTAACGCCAGTAACGACCTTATCGACCATGCCGTCGGGAATATCAATTCCGATCAGCTTTTCCAGTGCCTTTTCCGGGTCCTTCATAAACTGGTCTTTTAAGGACGGATCCTTTTTGATTTTCGCTGTAATTTCATCAATTTTTGCCTTAATATCCATGGGTTACTCCTTGACGATCTCTGCTTCGGGTGCGTTTTTCTTAACGGACTCAACCCCGTTCATGCAGCCTGCGATAGCCTTGTAGCCCTCACCTGTTGCAATGATCTGACCGTTGGTAGCCTTGAGGCGGAAACGGAACTCGCCTGCCTTGTCGCGGTAGACTTCAAACTTAGGATGCTTTTCAACTGCAAAGCCTTCCACCGTCTGATTTTCCACAGCTGCGACCGGTGCATTCTTCTGAACGCTCTCGATTCCCTTCTTGCAAGCTTCCAGAGAAGAATAAATCTCAGAAGATGCAATGATTTCGCCGTTCTTGGCCTTCAGATCAAACTTGATCCCCGTAGCGGTTTCCTTGATTACAAACTTGCCCATTCTGATGTCCTCCTTTTTATTTATACTGCGTAACGCAGAATTAACTCAACAATCAATGTTGCTGCACAGGAAAAAGCCGCAACCTTCACAAGGCTCTGTTCAAAAAACGAAAGAATCATTGCTGTTACAAAACCGATTGCAGCAGACAGCCGGTATTCCGTTGCATAGAAAATTGCAGGAATCGTCATAACGCTGAGAACTGCGTACGGAATATAGTAAAGGAATGACAGCAAAAACCGATTTTGAATCTTTTTCCGTACCAGAACCAACGGCAGCATTCGAATCAGATAGGTCACACCTGCCATAACCGCCAGATATACATAAAAGCCGTACTTTGTCATTCTTCGCCTGCCTCCTTTACGGGAGCAAGCCACGCCATCAGTCCCGCTGTAATCACTGCACAGATAATTACCGTAAAGCCTGCCGGAACGCCCTGCAGGAAAGGAATATAGCGAAAAGCGCAGCTAAGCGCGATTGCAATCAGAACGCAAACCGCTGTCGGCTTATCCGTTTTTGCTTTGGAAAACACGATTGCAATAAACATGGCATAAATGGCAACGCCGAGTGCGGAAATCACAACTGCCGGCAAGAGATTTCCTGCTACCGCACCTAAAAGCGTTCCGCTCGCCCAGCCTAAAAACGGCGTCAGAATCAGACCGTACAGATATTTCCTTCCGACACTTCCCTCCTGAGCGGATGCTACGGCAAATACCTCGTCGGTATTGACAAATGCAATGATAAAACGGTCAAGCATCCGGACACTTTTGCCCAGCTTTTGAGAAAGAGAAACCGACATGAGCGCATAACGAAGATTGATCACAAGCTGAGAGATTGCCAACTCGATCAAAGTGCTGCCTCCGGCAATAATCGGAACTGCGGCAAGCTGTCCTGCCGAAGTGACGTTTGTCATAGACATCAGTACCGATTCCGGCACTGTCAGTCCGTTTGCAATGGCAAAAATGCCAAACGCAAAAGATACGGACAGATACCCAAAGCAAATCGGCAATCCATCGCGAATTCCTTTTGCAAACGAGACCTCTTCTTTCATTGCGCGCGAGTTACTCCTTCCCTGATTTTTTAACATGATACCACAAAAAGCAACGATTTGCAACGGTTTTCGGCAAAGAAAGAACAGGAGCAAAATGCCCCTGCTCTTCCATGTTTTTATCACATATCCAACCAATGAAGCAAGCGCATAATCAACGCCACGCCTTCTGCTCTGGTAAGCTGATTCTGCGGACGGATTGTCCCGTCTTCATAGCCGTTGAGAAGTCCGATCGTCGCAGCCTTTTGCATCGGTTCCACCGCATACGGGCTGATCTTGCCGACGTCCGTATAGGTCAGATCCGTCAGTTCAGGTGTCTTTTCCAAATAGTCCACCAAGCGCATGAGCATCGAAATATACTGTTCACGCGTCACATATGCATTCGGAGAAAAGGTGGTTTCCGAAGTGCCTAAAACGATTCCCTGCTGATTTGCCCAGGATACCGCATCCGAGAACCATGTATCTGCCGGCACATCTGTAAACACAGTTTGTTCGGAAGTCATCTCCGCAGAGACTGCACGGCTGATAATCGTTACCGCCATTGCACGGGAAATCGTCCCATCCGCGCCAAACTCATGTGGGCGGATGCCGTTGATAATATTTCGTTCTCCTGCCTCATTCGCATTCTGATAATACCAGGCATCTGCCGGCACATCAATAAAATATTCGCCTTCAAACATTGCGAGCAGCGACACATCATCTGTCACGGTGAAGGTATAGGATAACTCTTCGGAAACAAGCTGTCCGTCTTCGTCAAACCATCCGACGAACGGACAATCTCCAAGCGGTTTGACCCCCACCGTTACTTCATCTCCACCCCGATAGAACTCACTGCCAAATGCTTTACCGGAAGAAGTAGACTGCGCAATAACACGATAACCGTGTGCTCTTTCTGCTGCAACGGGCAAGAATTTTGCGTCGCGTGCAGCATTGATCGCATACTCCGGTGCAGAATATCTCCATCCGTTTGACAACGGGATCAGGAAATATTCATCATAAATCTTTGAACCGCGTCCGTTATTCGAAAGACGGTATTCGCGTTGCGGGTCAATGATATAGTATTTGCCGTTGATCAAGGCTTCTGTCCAACCGTGATGGCACGGTTGTCTGTCAGCCTGTTCCAGCAGGAAGGTACCCGTATGTACAAACGCATCAATTCCGATATAACGCATCAGGAGCGCCATAGCTGCCGCATAATCATAGCAGACACCTTCATGATACATCATTGCATGATAGGAACGGTTGCAAACTTCAAACGGTGCCGATTCCTGCAAATACTTTTCGTATGTCAGGTTATGAATCACCTTGAAGCAATCATATGCAGGAGCATAGTGCTGCGAATAAGGATTCCAGCTGTAATGGATGTTTCGAATCAGCCATACATATGCGCCCTTGACCTTTGTGTAGGTATCTGAATACCTGTACGGCGCAAGAATCGACTCCATTAACGCATCAAGCTCCGCGTAACCTGTACGCTGCGGATGAAGCTCAACACTGTTCAGGAGATTTCTTGCATCATTTTCGGGCAGCGCAAGATAATCCAAGGCAGCTGCCGAAAGAGGCAGCATACTCAGAATAAT
>R26__coassemble_367_pt1 | contig 28882 bp, 22 predicted proteins | sample R26__metabat2_low_PE_037 | metagenome-assembled genome bin R26
TCCCTGGATCCAATCGCCTTTGAAGCTGTATAGTAGAATTTTGGGGGAAATTAGGTTTGAAAAGTTCAACACATTTTTTACCAAAATTTTCCAATTCCTTCGTTTTCCTTATATTTCCTTGTCAATTGATAATAAATTGATAATAAATTGATAATACAAAATCGCGTTGTAAGTCTCTTTGCTGTGTAGATTTTGATGTTTTTCTCAAACCTTACAAAATATATTATCAGGTTATTTAAGGAGGAAAATAAAAAATGTCAAAACGCGATTATGGATCCGGAAGTATTTCTCAGCAAAAAAACGGAATGTGGACGGCGAGACTTTATGTTGGATCGGGAGCTGACGGAAAACGAAGAGTCAAAGCGTTCTATGGGAAAACAAAATCAGAGGTTCGTAAAAAGCTAACAGAGTTCAAAAACGAAAAAGAAGATTATTCCCAAAACAATGCCTACAAAATGTATCTATCCGATTATATGATGAATTGGCTTACAACTGTTAAAAAGGTTGTTTTGAAACCTACCAGCTATGACAGACTCAGGCTGACAATCGAAAGCAATGTAATTCCTTCGATTGGGCACTTACAGATGGGCGCAGTTCAGAGTCAGGATATTCAGAAAATGCTTACTAACATGATGGATGATGGCTATAGCTTTTCGACCATTAAAAAGGCATTTTTAGCCGTCAAAGCATGCTTTAACTATGCAGCAATAACAGGTGGTATTTCGAAAAGCCCGATCATCGGCGTCGCACTTCCCTCTGAAAAGCTGTTCGACTCCAAAGAGCTACACTATTATTCCGAAGAAGAGGCAAAAAGAATTTGTAAAACAGCATTATCGGTTTATCCAGACGGTTCGCCGATTTATCCCATGGGGAATGTCGTTATCCTTGCTTTGTGTACAGGAATGCGAATCGGAGAAATTTTAGCACTTCAATGGAAAAAGCACATTGATTTTGAAAATCGGATGATTACCGTATGCAGTAGCCGCGTACTTGCTTCTGATAAAAACAGCAAAAAGAAAAAATTAGTTACCCAAACTACCACGAAATCAGATGCAGGACACAGGTATCTCAAAATGAGCGACGACACATATGATGCACTTCGTGCATTGCAGAAAATAACGGGCGCAAACGAATATGTTGTTTCAACAAGAAATTCTAAACCTACACACCCTCGTTCTATTGATCGAACGCTGCGTCGCATTTTGGCACGGGCCGGCTTCCCGGAAGATAAAAAATATGGGTTCCACGCTCTCCGGCATACTTATGCCTCCATCATGCTTGAAAAAGGAGAAAATATTAAAACGATTAGCGAAAATCTTGGACATTCAGATATTACAACAACATATAATATTTACATCCATATCACTGAAAAAATGAAGGTGAAAGCCGCTAAGTCAATTAACCTATTATGAAGGAGAAAGCTGGTGCAATTAGGCTCTTTGTCAAATGCTTGGGGTAGAGAAAACTGGTTCTATTATAATATGAAAATATGTTTTCAGAGGACTATTGCATTTTGCTCTCGAAAGAGATATAATTCGGTTTGGAAATGAGGTTCTTCCGTAGGCCTATGCCTAAAACCGCTTTTAAGCTGATGACTTCTGCGATTTTTACGCGGAAGCTATCGGCTTTTTTGCGTACTTGGAGGGAAAATTATGCTGACTTCTTTGTCTATGATCTTTCTTGTCGGACTTGCGATGGCGGCAATCTGCCAAAAAATCAAGCTCCCGCGCATTATCGGGATGCTGATTACCGGCATCGTTCTCGGACCGTATATGCTTGATTTTCTGGATCCGAAGATTTTGGATATATCGTCGGAATTGCGAAAAATTGCGCTGATTATTATTCTGATAAAAGCAGGCTTGTCGCTGAATGTTTCTGACCTCAGGAAAGTGGGAAGACCGGCAATTCTGATGTCCTTTTTACCGGCACTGTTTGAAATCGGTGCTTTTATTGCGTTTGCTCCGCTGTTTATGCACGTTTCGATTTTAGAAGTGGCGATTATGGGCGCTGTACTTGCTGCTGTTTCACCGGCGGTTGTCGTTCCGCGCATGGTGGAGCTGATGGAAAACGGTTGGGGTACGGAAAAACAGATTCCGCAGCTCATTTTAGCAGGAGCATCACTGGATGATGTTTTTGTCATCGTTCTCTTTTCTACCTTTGTCGCTATGGCGCAGGGGAGCAGTGCAAAGATCATGGACTTTGTCAATATTCCGGTTTCTATTCTTCTCGGAATTGCGATCGGTGCGCTGTTCGGCTTTGTGCTTGCGTGGCTGTTTGAGCTGGCACATCGGCGCGGTCAATCCATCCGGCAGAGCCTGAAGGTGATTATTGTTTTCGGAAGCGCCTTCTTGCTGATGTCGATCGAAGGCTGGCTGGAGGGCATTGTTTCCGTTTCCGGCTTGCTTGCGGTTATGGCAATGGCGTGCGTTGTTCAGATGCGCTGCCGGAAAGAAGTCTCTGCCGATCTTTCCGGGAAATTCGGAAAGATTTGGCTTGCGGCAGAGCTTTTGCTGTTTGTTTTGGTTGGTGCAGCGGTGGATATTCGCTATGCGATGAATGCAGGACTTACGGCAATCGTGCTGATACTGCTTGCGCTTGTTTTTCGTTCCGTTGGTGTATGGATTTGCCTGATCGGGACAAAACTGAATCGAAAGGAAAAGCTATACTGCGTAATTGCCTATCTTCCCAAAGCAACCGTGCAGGCGGCCATCGGCTCAATTCCGCTGTCGTTGGGATTGCCGTGCGGAAACATCGTGCTGACAATGGCGGTGCTTTCCATCCTGATTACGGCACCGCTGGGGGCATTCGGAATGGATTTTTCCTATCGGAAACTGCTGAAAAAGCAGGAAACGGAAATAGGTTGACGAAACATGGCTTTCTTGGTAAAATTATCATATAAGATTTTTTCAAAACAGGGTGATGAAATATGTTCAATGCTGAAAAGGTGAAAAACGAATGTGTCGCGTGGATTCGGAAGTTTTTTGAAGAGAACGGACCGGATTGCAACGCAATTGTCGGCATTTCCGGCGGCAAGGACAGCTCCGTGGTTGCCGCACTTTGTGTTGAGGCGCTTGGAAAAGACAGAGTTATCGGCGTTCTGATGCCGAACGGCGTGCAGCATGACATTGATATGGCACAGCTGCTTGTGGATCATCTCGGAATCCGACATTTCGTTGTCAATATCAAAAATGCCGTTGACGGACTGATCGGCAATCTTGGCTTTGAGCCGACGGCGCAGACGGTAACGAACATTCCGCCGCGTATCCGTATGGCAACACTTTATGCAGTCGGTCAGAGCCATAACGGACGCGTTGCAAATACGTGTAATCTGTCAGAAGACTGGGTCGGATATTCTACCCGTTACGGCGATGCGGCAGGCGATTTCAGCCCCTGCTCCCATCTGACGGTGCAGGAGGTCAAGGCGATCGGACGGATTTTGGGTCTGCCGGATGTTTTGGTGGATAAGGTGCCGATCGATGGACTGTGCGGAAAAACCGATGAGGAGAATCTCGGCTTTACCTATGCCGAGCTGGACCGTTATATCCGCACGGGAGAAATTGAAGACATGGCAAAAAAAGAACGCATTGACACGCTGCATCGCCGCAACCTGTTCAAGCTGCAGCTGATGCCGTCCTTTGTGCCTGAAACAATGGAATAACGGCATTGGACCGCCGATTTTGGCGGTCCCGATTTTCCGGTTGTAATTTGTCATGAAATTCTGTATAATTGTTTCGTACTTTTGAAAGCTTCAAAAGAGGAGTGTGAGGCACTTGGTATTCTCCAGCCTGCTGTTCGTCTTTCTGTTTTTCGCGGCGAACATAGCAGTCCAGGCGTTCATGCCGGATATCAAAAAGAAAAATATAGTAATGCTGGCATTCTCCATGGTGTTTTACGCATGGGGCGGTGTACGCTATGTCGTATTGCTGTTGGGAATGACCTTTATCTGCTGGGCAGCGGCAAGATTGATTGCTGCAGCCGCAAACAAAACGCAGAAAAAGCTGTTTATGGTTATCGGCGTTGTGTTGGTGCTGGTGATTCTTGGCGTTTTCAAATACACCGGTTTCTTTATGAAAAATATCCAGCTGCTGACGGGCTTCCCGAAGGTCGTTCCGGAGATCGCGCTGCCAATCGGCATTTCCTTCTATTCCTTCCAGCTGCTTTCCTATGTAGTGGATGTTTACCGCGGCGATGCGCAGGCGCAGGAAAAATACTGGCTGCTGCTGCTCTACGCGGGTCTGTTCCATCAGTGCATTGCCGGACCGATCGTTCGTTACCGCGATGTCAACCATGATATTCTGCACCGGCAGGTCAAGCCGAGTGAGCTTGGAAACGGTATTACCCGATTTGCGGTCGGCCTTGCGAAGAAAGCAGTCCTTGCAAACGGCTGCGCGGCAGTTGCAGACACAATGCTGTCAAACTCCGCCGAAACGCTCGGCGCAGTTCCGGCGCTCGGTGTGTGGCTCGGCGTGTTTGCATATATGCTGCAGATTTATCTTGATTTTTCAGCCTATTCAGATATGGCAATCGGTATGGGTCTGATGTGCGGCTTCCATTACAAAGAAAACTTTGACTACCCGTATGTCGCCAATTCCATTACGGATTTCTGGCGCAGATGGCATATTTCCCTCAGCTCCTTCTTCCGCGATTATGTGTACATCCCGTTAGGCGGCAATCGCTGCAGCAAGAGCCGCCAGATTTTCAATATGTTTGTCGTCTGGGCGCTGACCGGTATGTGGCACGGCGCAAGCTGGAATTATATTTTCTGGGGACTTTATTTCTTTGCGTTCCTTGTTATTGAGAAGCACATACTGAAAGGCCGCATGGAAAGCTGGAATGCAATTTTGCGGCATTTCCTTGTCCTGCTTATCATCTATTTCGGATGGGTACTGTTCAAATTTGAGGATATGTCGCTCCTCGGCACGGCATTGAAGGGTATGTTCGGTCTGAACGGAAACGGTTTTACGGATCATTCGGTCGGACTGCTGTTTAAGAACAACGTATTTTTCCTGCTGTTCTGCTGTGTTGCCGTTACGCCGCTTGGCAAGGTGCTTGGCAATATGCTGAAAAATCTCAGCAAACAGAGCAAGCTGTGGATGTATGTACAGGGCGTGTGGGATGTTGTCTGCCCGATTGCGCTGATGCTGCTTGCGATGATGGCGCTTGCCGGCAACAGCTACAATCCCTTCCTGTATTTCCAGTTCTGAGTGTATGAGCCGCAGAGAAGCATTCTCTCGGCGATAGGGGGACTTATGGAACATGAACGTATGACAAGACAACAGCGTGCGGAGCGGGAGCAGCGGCGCATCAGAAATCGGTTTCTGAGCGTAAAGACTATCCTGTTTTTCGGACTGCTGTTTGTGGCGTCTTTTATCGGGCTGCTATGGTTTGCGCGCCCGTCAACCTCAACGGTTGAAAAACGCGAACTGACAAAATTTCCGTCTCTGACATGGAGCGGATTCTGGGACGGAACATGGTTTTCGGAGATTGACACATGGTATGCCGATACCTATCCGCTGCGAGAAATGCTGATTTCCGCGAACAACGATGTGCAAAGCCTGTACGGTGTGCGTACAGAGCAGTTGGTAGGCGGCGGAACGCAGGTTGCAGAGGAAATACCGGAGGGCACGGTCGATCTGGAGGCGCTGGCTGCCGAAACGGTGGAAACCGCTGCGCCGACGGAAACAGAAGCACTTGAAGAAGGCAGGGGAGATGCCGTTACTCCGGCAGAAACCGCAGGCGCGGTCTATATTACCGAAAACTGTGCATACGGTGTTTTCTATTTCACACAGCGCACCAGCGCAAAATACTGCCTGATGGTCAACACGCTTGCGGAAAAATGCAAGGGTCTTGCCAATGTCTACGATCTTGTCGTACCGACCTCCACGGGCATCATGCTTTCGCCCGAGGTACGGGAAGGCATTGGCTGCAGTGATGAAAATGAGGCGATGGAATGGATGTACGCACAGATGAATACAGATGTAAAGCCTGTTCCGGTCTATCATGCATTAAAGCAGCACAATGATGAATATATCTATTTCCATACAGATCATCACTGGACGGCATTGGGTGCATATTATGCCTACCGCGAATTCTGCGGCAAAAAGGGAATCACACCGCATGAGTTAAGCGACTTTGAAACATATGAATTCCCGGGTTTCAAGGGGACATTCTATTACAGCAGCAATCAGAGTCCGGAGCTTGAATCAAATCTGGATACCGTAGTTGCGTTTATTCCGAAGGGTACGAATCTGATGACGGCGCAGATGTCGAACGGAGACGGAACCTATACCGAATACCAGTGGCCGCTCGTAAACGATGTTTCTGCCTATGATAAGAGCCAGCTCTATTCCTGCTTCTCCTGCGGCGATCAGCCATACAACTATGCGCATAACAAGCAGATCAAGGATGGCTCCTCCGTGCTTATCGTCAAGGATTCCTACGGCAATTCTCTGATTCCGTTTTTGGTCGATCATTATGAGCATATCTACTGGATCGATTACCGCTATTACAGTGAATACTGCGATTTTGCCGGAATTTCCAGTTATGCGATCTCATCGCTTGTGAAGCAAAAGAATATCAATGATGTCCTGGTGATCAATAGCATCAGCTCCACCAGTGCCGGTAATTTCTTTACTGAAATGGAACAGATGTATCAGTAAGAATTTTGCCTCCGAAAGCTTTTTCGGAGGCATTTTTTTACGGAACAACTGCCGAGATGATTCGTCAAAAAAGGGGAATCTGGAGGTTTACATATGAAAAGGAAAATAATTGTTGTTATGTTGGTGCTGCTGATGCTCTGCATGGCTGCATGCGGTGCGGCAGAGGCGGCAATGGAAGACACGACTGTAGAAGAAAGTTCTGCCGCCGCGGAAACTATCGGTCAGGCAATGGTTGACGGTACGCTTTACGGAATCACCGAGGAAACGACGGGAATCGCATTTTCCGAAGAGAATACCCTTACACCGCTTAACGCGATTCCGAGCGGGCAGGTGCCAAAAAATGACGGCGATTGCAATCTGGATGCACAGGAGCTTCAGCTGTACGATGGCGGTGACTGCTATGTTGTAATCGCCGACGGCACGCAGTACATCATCAAAAAATAAAACACCGACGGCATTCCGCACGCATTTATTTTTTCTCCCTGATTGCAGAATTGACAGTTTTATGATATGATGAACATGATAAAAATGTCAAATTCTGTGATTTGACGGGAAGGACATATTATGTATCAGGGAAAAGTTGACCTGCATCTGCATTTAGACGGCTCGCTGTCTGAGCAGATCGTTACCGAGCTTGCTGCCCGCGAAGGCTTGACACTGACACCGGAGGAAATCCGTGAGAGCATTCAGGTGCCGGATAACTGTACAAGTCTTGTGGAGTATCTGAAACGCTTTGAGCTGCCGACGGTTATCCTGCAAACGGAGTATGCACTGGAGCGTGCAGCCTATGACCTGGTAGAGCGCCTTGCTAAGCAGGGACTTGTTTATGCCGAAATCCGTTTCGCACCGCAGCTGCATACGCGCAAGGGGCTGCCGCAGGAAACAGTACTTAAGAGTGTTATTAGCGGCGTACGTCAGGCACAGACAGATTTTCCGTCTATTCGCGCAGGAATTCTGCTTTGCTCTATGATCGGCGGCGAAAACAATGAAGAGACCGTCCGTCTCGCAAAAGAGTATATCGGAAACGGCATTTGCGGCGCTGACCTTGCAGGTGCAGAGGGAATGATTCCCATTGAAACCTATGCGCCGCTGTTTGAAGGACTGTACCGTGAGCAGGTGCCGTTTACGCTTCATGCAGGCGAATGCGGCGATCCGGAAAATGTCCGGAAATCGGTAGAGCTTGGCGCAAAGCGTGTCGGTCACGGCTGCGGCGCCATTAAGAGTGAAAAGGTCATGGATCTGCTTCTCAGGACAAAAACGACGGTGGAAGCCTGCGTAGTCAGCAATTTGCAGACGAAAGCGGTCCTTGATGCAAAAAATCACCCCGTCCGTCCGTTTTATGACCGCGGCATTGCCGTTACAGTGAATACGGATAACATGGCGTGCTCCAACACCACGCTTGCGCGTGAGCATCAGGTAATTGCCGACGCGATGGGATTTACCGATGAGGAATTCCGCAAAATGGACGAGAATGCAATTTGCGGCGCCTTTGTTTCAGAGACGGAGAAGGCAGAACTGCTGAAAAAGCTTTGAGTTATAACTGTTGCTCCCGCAGCCCCTGCGGCTGTGGGAGTATGTATTTCATTTTTCGGAGGTTGTGAATGAAATTCCCGTGTTTGGTGCTTGACCATGACGATACCGTAGTCAACAGCACTGCCACCGTGCATTTTCCTTGCTTTCAGGAATTTCTGAAAATACATTATCCGCAGTGCAGCTATACACTGGAAGATTATTTTCTGAAAAATTTCAGTCCCGGAATTCTGGAGCTGCTCCGCGACGAGGTCGGCATGGATGATGAAATGCTGCAGACAGAGCATCGTTTTTGGGATGCCTATGTCCAGCAGCATATTCCGCAGGTCTATGACGGAATGCGCGAGCTTTTATGGAAGCACAAAAATGCAGGCGGACTGATCTGCGTGGTGTCGCAGTCCTTTGCGAAGAATATTCTGCGCGATTACCGCGAAAACGGACTGCCCGAGCCGGATATGGTATTCGGCTGGGAATATCCGGCACACCAGCGCAAACCGAATTCATATCCGTTGGAGCAGATTCTGCTGAAGACGGGGCTGAAGCGTCAGGAGCTTCTGATGCTTGATGATCTGAAGCCCGGTTACGATATGGCCAAAGCATGCGGCGTAACGTTTGCGGCAGCCGGCTGGGCGCATGATATTGCCAAAATCGAGAGCTTTATGCGGAAAAACTGCGACCTGTATTTTAAGACAGTTGCAGAGTTTGCGGCATATCTTGAAGTGTAAATGTTATGAACACGGAAAGATTCGACAATGCCGATTGAAAATATGAAAACTTCGTGTTACAATAAGTCATCCGAAGGACGGAAAGGTGTGTTGCATTATGAGCAAAAAGATTGTAAAGATTGTCCTGACCGGAGGTCCGGCAGCCGGTAAGACAACTCTGACAAGCCGAATTTTGAAGGAATTTAAGCAGGAAGACGGCTGGCGTGTCATCACCATTCCGGAAACGGCAACAGATCTGATTTCCGGCTTCGGAATTAAACCGTTCGGCAACTGTATGTCGATGCTGGCGTTTCAGGATTTTGTCATTGCCGACCAGATTCATAAGGAAAAGCTCGCACTGGCTGCTGCGGAAATCGTGCCGGAAGATAACATTCTGATTATTTATGACCGTGCGCTGATGGACGACAAGGCGTATATCAGCGACGAAGAATTTGCACAGACGATCGCCAAGTTCGACGGCAGAACGGAAGAGTCTGTGCTTAAAAACTATGACATGGTGCTGCATCTGGTCACGTGTGCAAAGGGTGCGGAATTTGCCTATAACCTCGGCAACGAGGCCAGGACCGAGTCGATCGAATATGCCCGTGAGATGGATGACCGGACACTGCGCGCATGGAGCAAGCACCCGAATCTGAAAATCATTGATAACTCCGTGGACTTCGCAGACAAAATCAACCGTGCGCTTCAGGAAATTTACCGCGCGGTCGGTGAGCCGGAGCCGATGCCCAAGAAGCATAAGTATCTGATTGCGATGCCTGATATGGAGAAGATCGCACAGGCTTACAATGCACTGACGTTGGATATGATGCAGACCTATCTGCGCGAGATCAAGCCCGGTGTGGAACGCCGTATCCGTCAGCAACGCAACGGAGAAGAGTACCTGTATTTCTATACCGAAAAGCATCTGATGCCGGACGGCGCAAAGTGGGATACAGAGCGCCCGATTTCGCAGAAGGAATATATCCAGTATCTGATGGAGGGCGATCCCGAGCTGCACGCGGTACATAAGATCAAATATCGCTTTACCTATCAGAGCCAGCGCTGCGAAATCGATGTTTATCCGTTCAGCGCCGATAAAGCGATCATGTTCAGCTATGCCGGAAGCGAAGAAGCAAAAATCCCGCCTGAAATCCGGGTCTTGCAGGAAGTAACAAACAATCCGGAATATAAAAACAAGCAGTTGGCAAGATCTCAGAAGCTGTAAGCAAAGTGCTGTTTAATTTATTGCATTTCGGAAAAAATAAGAAACCGTAAAACTACAGTCGGGAGGTACGCGAAATGGGTATTGTTGTTATTGGTGCAGTCTTTGTGGATATTAAAGGCTATCCCCAGAATACTTATATTCCGTGCGGCAGAAATGTCGGCCGCGTGGAAGAGGTACATGGCGGTGTCAGCCGGAATATTGTTGAAGACATTGCGAATGTTGAGCTTCGTCCGACCTATGTCAGTCTGGTCGACCATTCTGCTGCAGGTGACGATGTCCTGAAAAAGCTTCAGAATCATAAGGTCAATACCGAATATATGCGCCGTACCGATGACGGCATGGGCACATGGCTTGCGATTTTTGATAATGACGGCGATGTTCTTGCCGCGATCTCCAAGCGCCCCGATCTTCGCCCGATCGCTGATGTTCTGGACGAATGCGGTGACGAGATTTTTGCAAATGCCGACAGCATCCTGATCGAAATCGATATGGACAAGGAAGTTGTCAAGCGAGTTTTCCAGCTTGCAAAAAAACACAATAAGGCGATTTACGCCGCAGTAACGAATATGAGTATTGCCGTTGAACGCCGCGATTTCCTGCAGCTGACGGACTGCTTCGCCTGCAACCGCCAGGAAGCCGGAATCCTCTTCTCGGAAGATTATGAAGGCATCGGTCACGAGGAAATGATGGAGATCCTTGCAGAAAAAGTCATGCGTGCACATATTCCCAGAATGATCGTTACAATGGGAGCGGAAGGCGCTGTCTATGCTTCTGCAGAAGGCGAAAAGGGCTGGTGCCCGGGTAAGAAGGTCGTTGTTAAGGATACGACCGGTGCCGGAGATGCATTTTTTGCCGGCGTTTCTATCGGACTGACCTATGGAAAGACGTTGGAAGAAGCCTGTCAGATCGGCACACGCCTGTCTGCATCGGTTATCGTTACCTCTGAAAATGTCTGCCCGCGATTCCTGCCCAGCGAATTCGGGCTGGATATCGAGGTTGAAGACTGAATCCTTTAACACAACAAATGAAAAGCCGTCTGTTTCTTATTGAGAAGCAGACGGCTTTTGAATACTATTTTACCGAAGACGGCACTGCTTTTTTTCCTTTGAAGTATGCCTTGCATTTTTTCAGCAGGAAATTCAACAGGCAGAGAATTGCAATAGAACCGACAAATGCAATCACCTGATGGAGCGTTTTTGTTTCATGATCCGTTTCTAAGTAGTAGATGGTCATATACAGGGTGTTATTTCTGTCAATGCTCTTCAGGATGATCCACTGAACTAATACGTGCAGAACAAGAATGATCTCTGAAGACTCTCCGCAGAAGATGATCGGCTTAAACAGATATGGGATTTTTGACAGCCATGCGCATACGAACAAAAACATATACGAGCATACGATCTGGCAGAAGAACCATACATAAACGGATTCAAGACTTTTTGACGCAAACTGGAACTCTCCGTGGGACAGATTATATCCGTAATAATTGCTTAAGTACATGGCGCAGAAAACATATGCAACAGTAAATGCGGCAAAAATCAGCCAGTATTTAATGTTCTTGAAGCCGTATTCAATCTTACGAAGAACGTCATGCTTTGCACAGTATGCCGCGAAAACCATAAGGGCGGTTATTGCAAAACAGCTTTCAAGCTGAAATGCGAAATAGCACGGAGCAAATCTCTGATACAGCGCAGTAACTGATAAAAAAACGGCAATTCCGGCAATCAGGTTTTTGAAGTTTTTGATACAAAAATCAACAACTGCATAGAAAATCAAAATGCAGATAATCAGTATGCCAAAGGTCGTTACGATAGGATTGATTATATTTCGTATTGACTGGAGTAGATTTGCGCATAGAATCCGTTTTTTGCCAGAAGCTCACGGTGCTTGCCCTGCTCGACAATTCTGCCGTGATCCAGAACGAGGATCAGATCAGAATCCACAATGGTGGATAGGCGGTGGGCAATGACAAAGCAGGTGCGTCCTTTCATCAGCTTGTCCATCGCTTTTTGAATCAGAAGCTCTGTGCGTGTATCGACGTTTGAAGTCGCCTCATCCAAAATCAGAAGCTGCTTGTTTGCCAGCAGAGCGCGTGCAATGGTCAGGAGCTGTTTCTGACCGGCGGAAATCGTTGAGGTATCCTCGCTGATTACGGTGTCATAGCCTTGCGGCAGCGTGCGGATAAAATGATGACAGTATGCGCGGTCACAGGCGGCTATGATCTCTTCACGGGTCGCATCGGGCTTGCCGTAGGCAACGTTTTCGGCAATGGTGCCCTTGAACAGCCATGTATCCTGCAGGACCATGCCGAAAAGTTCACGGGTGCAGTCACGCGAAAGCTCTGAAATATCCTGACCGTCGATCAGAATTTTTCCACCGTCAATATCGTAAAAGCGCATCAGAAGGTTGACGATTGTCGTTTTTCCGGCACCTGTCGGACCGACAATGGCAACATTCTGACCTTTTTTTACATCAATGCTGAGATTCTCGATCAGCGGCTTATCCTTGCTGTAGGAAAAATCTACATTTTCAAAACGGATGTTGCCTTCGATTTTGCCGTGAAGCGTTTTTTTGGGACTTTTTTCCTCCGGCAGGTCGATCAGATCGTAAACACGCTTTGCCGATGCCTTGACCATTTCAAGCTGACCGAAACCGTTGGCGATTCGCTCCAGCGGAGTAGAAAGCTGCTTGGCAAACAGAATGACTGTAATAACGGTACCTATCGGCACAGAATGATAAATGATCAGCCAGCCGCCTAACAGCGCAATGAGGATATAGGCAAGTGCATCGGTAAACACGATGATCGGCTGTACAATTCCCTGCAGAAAATATGCCCGATTGGCAATGTCCTGATGTTCCCGATTGATTTTGTCATGATGCTGCTGCACATGATTTTCCAGATTAAAGGCTTTCGTCGCAGGAAAGTTGGTATAGCTTTCTTCCACGGCGGCATACATTTTTCCGAAATATTCAAAAGAAACGTGCCAGCTTTTCTCGCTCAGAGCGGCAAGCTTTGAAGAAAGAAGCAGAGAATGCGGCGTTACGGCAATGACTGCCAGTGCAAGCACCCAGTTTTCCATAAACATGAAGACCGAAATCGCTATGATCTGCAAAAAGCCCGTGATCAGGATTTCGATGATGCTGTGGATACTGGTGCCCATATTGGAGACGTCTTCCTGCATCTTATCAATAATATCACCGGTCGGCGTCTTATCCATGTAGGAGATAGGAAGACGCTGCAGTTTGTCGGAAAGACGGATGCGCAGTCCGGCGGTGTAGAATCGGCTGACAACATTATTCAGCATATAGGTATTTCCGTAGCTAAAGCCTGCCTGCGCCGCATAAACGGCGAACAGAGCAATCAGGCCGGGCAGAAGAAGCGTGGACAGATCTGAACAAGTATCGTTCTGCACCCACGCATAAAGACGGTCGACCAGACTGCCCAAAAGCTCCGGAGTCAGAATGGAGCAGCTGATAATGCCGACAGAAAGCAGGCATGACAGCAGCAGCCATTTGCGAATCGGACGTGTGTCGCGTACCATTCTGCGGATGGTTGGATGGAAGAAGATCAGATTATCCTTTTTCACGGATGATCACCTCCGGTCTGCGAGGCGAAGATCTCGCGGTAAATTTCACAATGCGCAAGAAGCTCCGAATGCTTGCCGGCACCGACCAGCTTGCCTTCATCGAGGACAAAAATGCAGTCGGAGTTCATGGCGGAGGTAACACGCTGCGTAATGATGATTTGCGTTTTGCCGGCGAATTTTTCGTTCAGCCGTGTCCGCAGCCGTGCTTCCGTCAGAAAATCGAGCGCAGAAAAGCTGTCGTCAAAAACATAGATCGGTGCATCCTTGACAATGCAGCGGGCAATGGCAAGACGCTGCTTCTGTCCGCCGGAGAGATTTGCTCCGGACTGCTCCAGAACATAATCTGCACCGTCAGGCTGCTCAGAAAGAAAATCGGAAAGCTGTGCAATTTCAAGCGCTTGTGCAATTTCTTCGTCCGTGGCATTCATGCGCCCCATCTGCACGTTTTCGCGCACCGTGCCGGAATAAATCATGGACTTTTGCAGCGCGCAGCTAATGTTGCGGCGGATGGTTTTGCGCGAGATCGTTGCAGCATCACGCCCGTCAAAAAGAACGCGCCCGTCGGTCGGCTGGCGGAAGGACAGCAGGAGAGAGACCAATGTGCTTTTGCCGCTGCCGGTACCGCCGATCACGGAAATCCTGTCGCCGGGATGAATGTGCATGGTGATATGGCTGAGAGCAGGTGTGTCAGCACCTTCATACTGGAACGATGCATCCTCAAAATCGATCCTGCCGCTGAAATGCAGATTCTCTTCTGCAATGGCATCGGCTGTTCCGACGGCGTTCATTACATCACCGACACGCCTTGCCGCTACTCTTGCGTGGGGCAGCATGATGATAGCAAAGGATGCGGAAATCAGCGCATTGAGAACCAGAACGACATACTGGACGATTGCAAAAATATCACCCGGCGTTAAATCGGTGCTGACCGCAAGCTGCTTGCCGCCGAACCAGACGATCAGAAGAACTGCAATATTCAGGACAAAGGTGGCAATGGGCGTGGTCAGCCCCATCGTAACATTTGCTTTGATGATGTTTTCCGACATGATGTGCGTTGCTTCGGAAATGCGTTCATGCTCGTGCGGCTCTGAATTAAAGGCACGAATGACACGGATGCCGCGAATACGCTCGCGGACAATATCGTTCTGCGTATCGCAGTATGCGTCCGAAATTTCCCAAAGATGCGTGATTTTCTTGCCGAGAAGTACGACGATCAGAAAAACCAGCGGCACGGCTGCGAGAATGATCAGAGACAGAGATACACTTTTTGAAAAGCAAAGTGCAAAGCTGCCGATGAATAAGATAGGAATAATGATGATGTTTCCGCTCAGCATGGAGGCGACCCAGGACAGCGTGCCGACATCGTGCGTTGAGCGTGAAATCAGTCCGCCGGTACCGATGCGACCCATTTCTTCAAAGGTCATGGTATGTACCTTGCGGAAAATTGCGGAGCGCAGATCGCGTGTAAATGCGGTTGTAATGCGCGAGGTCAGCTTGTAGCCCATGATGACGGAGCCGAGACTGACAGATGCGATCACGAACATAATCGCGCACATTTTGGCAATATAGGGGAATGTATTTTCTACCGCCGAGCGGTAGACGCCCTGATCAAGGATGCTGCTCATAATGGTAGGCAGCATCAGATCGCATAAAACGGAAATTGCCATGAACACGGATGCAAAGGCAATTCGTTTCCGCTGCGGCTTCAGATATATCAAAAGTTTTCGCATTTTTTCCTCCTTTCCGGAGAATGTGACTTGTTTTTACAATTATATCACAAGCCGTATAATTTGGAAAGAGAAGGGCAAAAAACAGTATACTTTTTCCGGAATATTTAGTATAATAAAATTTTAGGAGCAACAAAAAGGAAAAAGGTGAAGATATGACCGAAATTTTACTTCGTTTGTTTGTGAAAAATCATAACAATACGGAAGATCCGAAGGTACGCGGTGCGTACGGTAAGCTTGCCGGATTTGTCGGTATTGTTTGTAATATCCTGCTGTTTGCCGGAAAACTGATTGCCGGCTTGCTTTCCGGATCGGTGGCAATTACGGCAGATGCTGTAAATAACCTGTCTGACGCCTCTTCTTCGCTTGTTACGCTTCTGGGCTTCAAGCTGGCAGAGCGTCCTGCCGATGAGGAGCATCCATACGGACACGCGAGAATCGAATACCTTTCGGGTCTGGCAGTGGCGGCGCTGATCCTTGTAATCGGTGTAGAGCTGGGGAAATCTTCAATCGAGAAGATTATCCATCCGGAAGCTGTCCTGTTTTCCTGGCTGACGCTGGCAATTCTGATTGGCTCTATTCTGGTCAAGCTTTGGATGGCGCTGTTTTGCTATAAGCTCGGCAGACGCATCGGCTCTGCAACGCTGATTGCAACGGCAACGGACAGCAGAAATGATGTGATCTCTACCGCTGCGGTTTTGATCGGCTGTTTGATCGGCTATTTCTTCGATCTGCATATCGACGGATATATCGGACTTCTGGTCGCGCTCTTTATTATCTGGTCCGGCTGCGGAATTGCAAAGGAAACGATCAGCCCGCTTCTCGGCAAACAGGCAGATGAGGAGCTTGTTAAGAGCATTGCGGATTTGATCATGTCCCATGATAAAATTCTCGGCATCCATGATCTGATGGTCCATGACTACGGTCCCGGTCAGTGCTTTGCTTCGGTCCACGCGGAAATGGACAGCAGCGAAAATCCGCTTGACTGCCATGATATTATTGATGACATTGAACGCGATGTCCTGCGTGATCTGCGTGTTCATCTGGTCATCCATTATGACCCCATCGTAACGGATGACGAAGAGCTCAATCAGATGCGTGCGCTGGTCGGTGCGGAGCTTAAGGAGATCGATCCGGAGCTGACAATGCACGATTTCCGCATGGTACGCGGTCCCGGACACACCAATCTCATTTTTGATTTGGTCATTCCGTTTTCCATGAAGGACAGAAAATCCGAACTGAAAAAGCGCATTGATGAGCGCGTACAGTTTGAGAACAAACGCTACTATACGGTAATTACATTTGACGATGCAGTCCATAACAGATTCTGAAGAGCATAAGAACGGGAAAATTTGAATTTTCTGTAAGCATTTGTGTTTCTGCCTTTTTTTATTGCAGGAATTGTGGTATAATTTCGCTAATATTATCAGGAAGGGGTCAATACAATGGGATTGATCACGAAAATTTTCGGTACACATTCTGATCGGGAAGTTAAAAAACTCTCGCCGATCGTTGACCGTATAGAGGCGCTCGGTCCGGAAATGAGCAAGCTGTCAGATGAACAGCTTCGTGCAAAAACGGAGGAATTCAAGCGCCGTTATCAGGAAGGTCAGACGTTGGACGATCTTTTGCCGGAGGCATTTGCCGTCTGCCGTGAGGCGGCTGACCGCGTGCTGGGTATGCGCCCGTACCGTGTTCAGCTCATCGGCGGTATCGTTCTGCATCAGGGCAGAATCGCCGAAATGAAAACCGGTGAAGGCAAAACGCTGGTTGCGATCCTGCCGGCTTACCTTAACGCGATTTCCGGCAAGGGCGTGCATATCGTCACCGTTAACGATTACCTTGCCAAGCGTGACTCGGAATGGATGGGAAAGGTCTACCGCTTCCTCGGCTTGAGCGTCGGACTGATTATCCATGACAAAGACAATAATGAGCGCCGTGAAGCATATAACGCCGATATTACCTACTGCACGAACAACGAGCTTGGGTTTGACTATCTGCGTGACAATATGGCGCTTTATAAGACCGATATGGTTCAGCGCGGACATAACTATGCAATCGTCGATGAGGTTGACTCCATCCTTATTGATGAGGCGCGTACGCCGCTGATTATTTCCGGCAAGGGTGAGGAATCCACAAAGCTGTATGAAATGGCAGATTTCTTCGTTTCCGGACTGAAGAAAAAGGTCTTTGCAACGACTGACGAAAAAGAAAATCAGGACGACCTCGACTGCGATTACTATGTCGATGAAAAGCTTCGCACGGCAAACCTGACGGCACGCGGCATTGAAAAAGCCGAAAAATTCTTTGCTGTCGATAACCTTGCCGATATTGAAAACACAACGCTGACACACCATATCAATCAGGCAATGAAGGCACGCGGCATTATGAAGCGCGATATTGACTACGTTGTCAAAGACGATCAGGTTATCATTGTTGACGAATTTACGGGTCGTTTGATGTACGGCCGCCGCTACAATGAAGGTCTGCATCAGGCGATTGAAGCGAAGGAAGGCGTATCTGTTGCCGGCGAAAATAAAACGCTTGCAACCATCACGTTCCAGAACTTCTTCCGTATGTACAATAAGCTCTCCGGTATGACCGGTACAGCGCTGACAGAGGAAGAGGAATTCTCCGCCATCTATAAGATTGATATTGTCGAGATCCCGACAAACAGACCGATTGCGCGTATTGATAACCACGATGTGGTCTACACAACCGAGGCAGGCAAATTCCGCGCAGTCATTGAGCAGATCAAGCAATGCCATGAAAAAGGACAGCCTGTGCTGGTCGGTACGATTTCTATCGAGAAATCCGAAATGCTTTCCAAAATGCTCAGGCGCGAGGGCGTTGCGCATACCGTCCTGAACGCAAAGCACCATGAAAAAGAGGCTGAAATCGTTGCACAGGCCGGCAAGTTCGGTGCCGTAACGATTTCGACGAACATGGCAGGTCGTGGTACGGATATTATGCTCGGCGGCAATGCGGAATTTATGGCATTGTCCGATCTTCGCAAGCAGGAGCTGCCGGATGAAATCATTGCGGAAGCAAATTCGTATGCAGAAACGGACAATCCTGAAATTCTTGCCGCGCGCAAGGCGTTTAAGGAAGCCTATGCACGCCACAAGATCGATGTGGACGAGGAAGCGCAGAAGGTTCGTGCAGCGGGCGGCTTGTTTATTGTCGGTACGGAACGCCATGAGTCCAGGCGAATTGACAATCAGCTGCGCGGTCGTGCCGGCAGACAGGGCGATCCCGGCGAAACAAGATTCTTCCTTTCTCTGGAAGACGATGTTATGCGCCTGTTCGGCTCCGAGCGTGTCATGGGCATGATGAATTCGCTCGGCATGGATGAGGATACGCCGATTGATGCGAAGATTCTCTCCAATGCGATCGAAAATGCGCAGAAAACGGTGGAAAGCCGCAACTTCCAGTCCAGAAAGAACGTGCTGGAATACGATGACGTTATGAATACACAGCGTACCGTCATCTACGAACAGCGTCAGAAGGTGCTCGACGGCGAGGATCTCTATCCCACCATCGACGGCATGATTCACTATGTGATTCAGAGCGAGGTAAGCGATGCCTTTGCGATGGAGGGCAGCAAGCCGCTGGATGTGATTTCCGCAAAATTCGAGGGAATCTACTATCCCGTCGGTGCATTGGATAAGCAGGCAGAGCTTTCTGCAGAAGAAGCAAACGAGAAAATCTATGACCTCTTCCGCAAAACCTACGAAAAGCGTGAGGCGGAATTCGGTACGGAACGGATGCGCGAAATCGAGCGTATCATCCTGCTGCGTGTGGTCGATGAATACTGGATGGACAACATTGATGCGATGGATGACCTGAAGCAGGGTATCCGGCTGCGTGCCTACGGTCAGACCGATCCGGTCGTTGCCTATAAGCGCGAGGGCTTTGCAATGTTTGACGGCATGATCAATGCCATCCGCGAGGAGACCGTTCGCCGCCTGTATCTTTTCCGTCTGAGAACTGAGGAAGATGTCAAGCGCAAGCAGGTTGCGAAAATTACCGGCACCGGCGGCGCTGCTGACAAGACGGTCAAACGCCAGCCTGTCAAGAAGGTCAAAATCGGCGCAAACGATCCCTGCCCCTGCGGAAGCGGGAAAAAGTATAAAAACTGCTGCCGTGATAAGGATGAAGCAAAGTAATGAGTTTTAATGTAATCCAAAAGGGTGATCTGGAATATCTGACCGCTCCGCTTCTGGAGCAGACAGCACATTGCTTTTCCACACGCTTCGGCGGTGTCAGCGAGGGCATCCTTTCTTCACTGAATCTGGGCGTTCATCGCGGTGACCGTCCCGAAAATGTTCTGGAAAACTACCGCCGTTTGGGCGAGGCAGTGGGCTTTGAGCCGAAGTGCACGGTTTTTACCAAGCAGATTCACTCCGATATTGTTGAGCGTGTCGGCGCATCAGAGTGCGGACGCGGTCTGATCCGTCCGGTGGAGCATGGCTGCGACGGACTGATCACAAACGAGCCGAATGTTGCCCTGACTGTGTTTTCGGCGGATTGCACGCCGGTGCTTTTGTACGATCCGGTGCATCGGGCAATCGGTGCGGTCCATGCCGGATGGCGGGGAACGGCTGCTGCAATTCCGGCAAAGGCTGTGCAGAAAATGATGCAGGAATTCGGTACGAATCCTGAGGATGTCTGTGCGGCAATCGGTCCGTGCATCAGCCAGTGCTGTTTTGAAACCGATGAGGATGTACCGAATGCCATGCGAAACAGCTTTGGCGGTGCGGCAGAGGATTTCATCCGACCGGTTGGCGTAAAATATTATGTAAACCTAAAAGGGCTGAATGCCCTTGCACTGCAGCAAATCGGTGTAAAGAAAATAGACATAGCGGATGAATGTACCGCCTGTCAGCCCCACCGCTTCTGGTCGCATAGACGTGTCGGTGGCGAGCGAGGCTCTTTGGCGGCAATCATCATGCTAAAAGGGGAATGATTCTCTGTGAAAAAAATACTCGTGCTGCTCCTTGCACTGACGTTATTATGCGGCTGCGGTGCGCAGACGCAGACGGAAACGCAAGCTGCCTCACAGACAGAAATGACGCAGGAAACAACGGAAGCGATTGCAATTCCGACAACGCCGGACGTTTTGGAGCAGATGCGGACGTTTACGATTCCTTTTATGCCGGAGTCGGGTCTGAATCCGTATGATTGCAGCCTGACACTGAACAGGGGAATCATGTCGCTGCTTTTTGAATCGCTTTTTGTTGTCAACCACAATTTCCAGGCAGAGCCGCAGCTTTGCGAAAGCTTTTCGGTTTCCACAGACGGTATGACATACACATTCCATCTGCAGCCGGATGTTGTGTTCTGGGACGGAACGCCTATGACCTCGGCGGATGTCGTTGCCTCCATTCAGGCAGCGCGAATGAGCCGTTTCTACAAAATCCGTCTGCAGAATCTTCTGACCTGCACGGCGATTGACAATCTCACCGTTCAGATGCAGCTCATGACTTCCTATGAGAATTTCGCGCTGATGCTGGATATTCCTATCGTCAAGCAAAGCACGGTAGAGCGCAATGTCCCGACCGGCTCGGGTCCGTATTCTTATACGCTGGAGAAGCTGATTCGAAATCCGAACTGGTGGAATCCGGAGCCTCCGGCGGTGGATGTGGATGAAATTACGCTGTTTTCCTGCAAGGACTACTATACACTTCGTGATGCATTCCAGTATGGCTCCGTTGATCTGGTCTGCTGCGATCCCAATTCCCGTGCAACAAGCGGCTACCGCTGCGACTTCGAGATCTGGGAAGTACCGACAACGATCATGGAGTACATCGGCTTTAACTATGAAAGCGGTTATTTTGCCAACGAGATACTGAGAAGAGCCGTGACCTATGCGGTAGACCGTGATGCTATCGTGAGTGAATGCTATAACGGCTTTGCAAATCCCAGCGCATTGCCATGCTCTCCGAATTCCGATTTGTATGACGGCTCACTTGCGAAGGAATATGAATTCAATGTGTCGCAGTTTGCTAAAGCGGTAAGTGACTCAGGAGTGAAAACCAATCCGGAATACCGTGAACATACGGGGATTCTGCTGGTATGCAACGATGAACCGGGACGTGAAGAAGCAGCTGAAATCATAGCGAAGGCAATGACTGATGCCGGACTGAACATTCAGGTCAGAGCCTGCGATTCTCCGAGCTTTAATATGTACATCGGTACCGGTGAATATGACTTCTACCTGTCCGAAACACGGATGACGGCGAATTTCGATTTGTCGCAGTTCTTCCTTGAATACGGCTCTGTGCAGATCGGCTCGTCAAAGAATGAAAAGCTTGCAAGTCTGTGCGGCTCAGCGTTTGCTAATTCCGGCAATTATTATGATCTGTGCCGTCAGGTAATGCAGTACGGCGGAATTTGCCCGGTCGCGTTCAAAAACTATGCGGTGTATGTAAAACGCGGCAGACTTCCTGCTTTGGAGCCTGCAGTTGACTGCGTATTCCATCTGGAGAATACCGGACGGACGCTTGCGGATGCTGATAAGACCTTTGAAGTGCGTGAGGCCGAAAAGGCAGCGGCAGAATCGGAAGCGGCTGCACAGCAGGCGGCACAGGAAGAAGAATGGAGCGAGGATTGTGACGAAGACTGGGATGACTGAGTGAAATAATATGTGACGGATGAAGGGAGAGAATCGCATGAAAGAAAAGCTGGCTGTCCTCTGCTCGATCCTGATGGTTATTTTGATTCTTGGCGGATGCACTGACGAAAAAATGACAGCCGATACCGGCTTGGCGGCAGATCGCGAAAATTATCCGACGCTCCAGCCTGTCGGACAGCTTCCGGATGAATTTGAGAAAGTCGTTGAGAATAACGAATTCAAAAACATTGTTGCATTCGACGGAAGATTGCTGAAAACAGAACTGTCTGACGTGAATGAGAAAGACAGAACCGCTACGCAAAACGTCATTATGATGGACGTATACGGGAATATGCTTTCTTCCTATTCCATAAGCTCGGACGATGCATATTCCGTTAGAACACTAATAGCAACGGAAGATGGCGGCTTTTTGTTTGTGCTTGGCTTTGAAGATTACGCTTACGGTCAGAGTACGTGGGCAAGCGACAATGGCTTTGCATCTCGCATCATAAAATGTGATAAGCGTGGAAAGCTACAGTTTGATACTGCCCTGGACGGTGTTGAAGGTGATGCGCTCAGAGTCTGCCTTGAAAAAGACGAAAACTATTATTTCTTCGGGACGATGCAAACACCGGAAACGAAAACGCGGGGTGTGTATTCCTGCACAGATGTTTATATGTCTGTTCTGGACAAAAACGGAAACTTTTTGAAAAGTCAGTGTATTGCAGGTTCGGATTTTGATAGCTTGGAGGCAGCTGAAATTGGCGATAACGGTTTTATACTGTCAATCAGCTCCCAATCGGACGATGGAGATTTTTCCGGCTCCGATTCAGACGGATATCCTACTGATTGGATATTTTATGTAAATAACGATCTTGAGATTACCAAAAAGCAAAGGCAGTCCGGCAGAGACTTCTTTGATATCAGAATCGGAGAAAAAGAAGGAAGTCCGGTATATATGAGTGATGACCTTTTCAAGGACTTTGATGCCGGAATGGTGACAGCCTTTATTGATTACGGTTCGTTTTACATGATCGTTTCGGAAAGAAATACCGGTGAATACGAAAATACGCCGCCGATGATCAATTCGATTTGGTATTATACAGAAACTGTTTACTCCGGTTATGACGAAAACGCGAATCTGATATTCAGGACAATGGTGGATTCGTCGCCGGATTATGATGCAATGGCAAAAAAATATTGAAAATGTACGAGCGGTCTGCGCTGCGGAACAATAGCCTGAAAAAGCGGTCAGAGGATGGCATACCCTCCGACCGCTTTTTTTACAGAAGCAGACAAATCAAACCATTTGCACCGTCATTGATAATCCTTGTCAGCGCATCCTTTAATTTCAGTCTTGCATCATCCGGCATTCTCCGCAGTTTTGAGGTCAGACCTTCATTTACCAGCTCGAAGACCGATTTTCCGAAAATATTGCTGTCCCAAAGCTTTTCAGTATTGCCCTCATATTCGCCGAGAAGATACTGCACCAGATCCTCTGACTGCTGCTCATCTCCGACCATAGGGCTGATCTCCGTTTGAATGTCAGCGCGGAGCATATGGATAGAGGGCGCGCTGGCTTTCAGCTTGACACCGTAGGCGTTGCCCTTGCGGACGATTTCCGGCACCTCCATATGCAGCTCCTCAGCTGTCGGCATGACGATACCGTAACCGGTGGCGCGAACCTCCTCAAGTGCTGCTGCAATCTTGTCATACTGCTTTTTCATATCAGACAGAGCAGACAGCAGGGAAAGAAGCTGCCCGTCGTTTTCAATCGTAAAGCCGGTTTTCTGACCAAGCACCTGATAGAAAAGTCCCTCATTGAACTCCAATTCACAGCTGACGGTCCCACTGCCCAAATCGATTGACACGATGCGGAAGCCGCAGATTTCCTCCATGGATGCAACGCGTGCGATGGCAGGCTCTGCCTCTGCCAAGCGCGAGATGCTTTCGGCATTTTTCCGCAGGGAATCGTACAATGCGGCTTTCATCGGATGGTCCAATTCAAGCGCCCGTACCCATGCAGGTAAAAAGACCTGCATTTCACGCATTGGAAAAGCGTAAAGCAGCTGGCGGAGAATCTCAGTCATTTCACCTTCCTGCATCGCCTGACAGTCTGCACTCATGGCACAGACATGGTATGTTTCGGAAAGATAATCACGCAGTGTAGTGGCTTCCGTACCGTTCGGAGCAACAGAATTGACCAAAACGATAAAGGGTTTTCCGGTTGCCTGCATATCTCGGATGGCACGTTCTTCCGCATCAAGATAGTCTGCACGCGGAATATCCGTGACGGAGCCGTCAGTCGTCACAACGATACCGATGCTGCAATGCTCCTCCATGACCTTTTTCGTACCGAGCTCGGCGGCATCGGTCATAGGAATTTCATAGTCAAACCACGGTGTGGTGACCATGCGCGGCTGACCGTCCTCCGTTGCACCGATTGCGCCGTTTACCATGTAGCCCACGGAGTCGATCATGCGCACGGAGAGGGTAGCAGTCCCATCCGGTGTGATCTGCACAGCCTCCTCCGGAACAAACTTCGGCTCTGCTGTCATGATCGTTCTTCCAGAGCCGCTTTGCGGAAGCTCATCCTTTGCCCGTTCACGCTGATACAGATCTTCAATATTCGGAATGACCAGCTCCTCCATGAGCCGCTTGATAAAGGTTGACTTTCCCGTTCGCACCGGACCGACTACACCGATATAAATGTCGCCGCCTGTGCGTCTGGCAATGTCGGCGTAAAGATTACTCATAATGTTAGCCTCCCCCACAGTCTCGTAGTAAAGCCTATGCGCTTTGTCCGACCGCTATGCCATGAAAATCGGACGAGTGCAGACGGGCTGCTTGCATTGTGCTGCAGAATGTGTTACACTATATATGTAAAAATATGCTTGGAGATGCAATTATGACCGAACTTGTCAATCAAACCAATCTCGCCGAATATGAGGCGTTTGTTGAGAGCCATCCGAAGGGACATTTTTCCCAGAGCTCTCTTTGGGCAAAGCAGAAGCCGGCATGGAGCTGGAAAGCGATTATCTGTCGCGACGAAAACGGGAAAATCAAGGGCAGCATTGCTTTCCTGATCCGCAAAATGCCCATTGTCCGTAAAAATATGATGTATGCCTGCCGCGGACCTGTCTGCGATCTGGATGACCGTGCAACCTTTGAAGAGCTGATTTCGGCGGCAAAGGAGCTGGCTAAGACAGAAAATGCCTATGTCATTAAAATCGACCCGGATGTTCCGTCAAGCAATACGGAGTTTGCCTCCATGCTTGAAAGTGTCGGCTTCAAAACACGCGACACCGGCAAGAATTTTGAAGCGATCCAGCCGAAATATGTTTTCCGTCTTTATCTCGACGGCAGAAATGAAGAGGAAGTGATGGCATCCTTCCATCAGAAGTGGCGCTATAACATTCGCCTTGCAGTCAAGAAGGGTGTAGAGGTCCGTATCTGCGGCAAGGAAATGGTGCCGGAATTTTCCCGTATCATGGTTACAACCGGTCTGCGTGATAATTTTGCGACCCGTCCGCCGGAATATTTTGAGGCAATGCTTGATAATCTCGGCGATAAATGCCGTCTGTACATGGCGTTCCATGAGGGACAGCCGATTGCAGGCACGCTTGCCATTGCCTATGGCGATAAGGTCTGGTATCTCTACGGTGCAAGCTCCAATGAGTACCGCAACCTGATGCCGAACTATCTGCTCCAGTGGAGCATGATTCAGTGGGCAATCGAAAACCACTGCCGTGTTTACGATTTCCGCGGCGTTTCGGGCGATATTTCTGAGGACAATCCGCATTACGGTCTGTACCGTTTCAAGAAGGGCTTCGGGGGAGAGTTTACCGAGTTTATCGGCGAATATGATTTTGTCCTGAAAAAGATTTCCTATTTCATTGCGGAAAAGGGCGCGCTTGCCTATAAGAGCCTTGCCGCAAAGGTCTATATGATTAAAAATCGCAAAAAGAACTGATTTCTGACGAGGTGACGCAGATGACAACGTATGAGGTAAGCCGTGAAACTCTGGAATTCAATATCAAGCAGCTGAAGACGAAGGCAAACGGTGTACCCATCTGGGCGGTCATCAAGGGTGATGGCTACGGGCTTGGTGTATTACCGCTTGCAGAGGTGCTGTCAGAGCAGGGAATTCATCATTTTTGCGTCACGGAATTGCGTGAGGCGGAAATTCTGCGCGATAACGGCTTTGCGGACGATCAGATTCTGATGCTGCGCTCTGTTGCGGACAGAAAAGAAATCAACCGCTTGCTCGACCTGAAGGTCATCCTGACGGTCGGCTCAGAGGAAGTTGCGGCGCTGGTCGATCAGATCGCTGCGGAACGTGCGGATATTGCCGCGGTGCATTTGAAAATCGACACCGGCATGGGTCGCTACGGTTTCCTTCCGGAGCAGACGGAGCAGGTGATTGCACTTTACCGCGAAAAGAAGCATCTTGCCATCAGCGGCATTTTTACACATTTTAACTGTGCATTCAATAACGACGAACTGACGAAGCAGGAATTTGCCGCGTTTATGCGTGTCGTTGACGAAATTCGTGCAGCGGGTCAGGAAACCGGAATCGTGCATTGCTGCAATTCGGCAGCGTTCCTGAAATTCCCGGAAATGCATTGCGATGCGGTGCGTCTGGGCTCCGCGATCTTAGGAAGAATTGCTTTCCGGACAAAGCTGAAACCGGTCGGCTATATTTCCGCACCGATCGAAGAGCTGCGTGTGCTTCCGAAAGGACATACGACCGGCTACAGCGCACTTTGGAAGGCAAAAAAGGATACGCCGATCGCAATCGTTCCGGTTGGATGGTATCACGGCTTCCATGTAAGCTGCGAGCCGGATATGGCAAGGAAAAGGGATTGCTTCCGTGCTGCGCTCGGAAATCTGAAAGCAATGCTCCGTCCGAAATATGTGACGGTAGAAATCAACGGAAAAACCTGTCCGATCGTCGGAGCCATCGGAATGCTGCACTGCGCGGTGGATGTCAGCGGTGTTTCCTGCAAACGTGGTGACCGTGTAATTATGCAGATGAATCCGCTGCATCTGAACGGTATCAAAGTGGTTTTCCGCGCATAAAGAAAAGCCTGCCGAGGAAGAATCATTCCTCAGCAGGTTTTTCTTATGTTCCGAAGTAGCTGAAATGCATATAATCGCGATAACCGCTTCTCCAGTATGCGCCTTGCTTAAAGCCGTATCGGGCAAAAATTCTTGCGACCTCACCGTCAAGAGCGATGGAATACGGGTCAACGCCCGGTCTCCAGTGATCCCCGACGATTGCGTTCCCGTTTGGATCACAGTAATAGTTTTCATTCGGATTGATGTCAATCGCGCAGCCAATCGTGTGCTCGGATTTGCCGCCCTGCGAGTAGCCACCGAGCGCATGGATCGGGAATTTCTCCTGTCCGTTGTAGATTTCTTCAAAAATACAGGCAACGGTCGCGGCAAGATTCTTGTGTACCTTCAATGTCAGCCTGTTTGTGTATTTTGTTCCGTTTGCACCAATATCCCAGACACGCACGGTAATAGAAACCATATCAGATGCCGCTGATGCATAGTTCATTTCACCGGAGGCGTTCATGTAGAAAAGTCGGGGATCGTCAACAACACGACCGAAAACACGGATGCATTTTTCATTATAGGTTTCATTTTCGTTTGCAAGATTTGCATTGCAGGAAAAATGACAGGACGCATATTTGCCGTTTGGTGCATATACGGAAACATCTGCAGTGCCGATACCTACGCAGGTGACCAATCCGGTGTCGCTGACGGTAACGACCTGTTCGTTTGAGGTGCGCCAGATCAGCGGAACGCCAACAGTCTGTGTGGGAGTGATTTTTGCTGCCAGAGTGCAAGTCGCACCGGGAAGCAGAGAGGCATTTGTCTGATTTACTTCTAATTTTTCAACGGTAATCACAGGCGAATCAGTCATAATAATGGATCGGTAAAGGCGACTGAAAACCGTGGCACATTCTGCACGCGTCAGCGTTTGCTGCGGATGAAAATAAATCTGTCCGTCTGTACCTTCTGAGCCGTTCATCAAACCAAGTGCGCGAAGAAGATCAACCGAGTCGGAAGCCCAAAAGGAAATCTGCTGTGCATCGGCAAACGAATGGGGAATGACGGCGGTGCTGTCGGGAATAACACCGTGTCCCATTTTCTGCAGATAAAATGCAACCAGCTTTGCCATCTGCTCACGCGTGATGGGCATATCGGGTGAGAAGGTGCTTCCGCTTGTCCCATCAGCGATACCATTGCAGACAGCCCAACATATGTAAGGTGCATAATAGGAATCCGCAGGAACATCCTGAAATATTCTCGGCATACCGGAGGAAGACCAGTAATTTTTATCAACAGCCTGCAAACGTCCGAGAACAGTAACGAACATTCCGCGCGTCATGGATTCCTCGGGAGAAAATGTGCTTGCGGATGTGCCGCCAAACAGCTCAAGCGAAGCAACCTGTTCTATGTATTCAGACGCCCAATGTCCGTCAATATCCAAAAAATGGGAGGCCCGAACAGTCGGAATTGCGGCAATCAGCATAATGACCGCAAGCAATAAAGAAATCAGTCGGTTTTTCATAATAATCGCCTTTGTTTTTGTCAGAATTTGTTGTAAATATCATATCATTTTTCAGGAAAATATCAAGTGACGAATTTTTCCTGACAGGAGGTGTGAAGATATATAAAAAAACCTCAAAAAAAGCAAAAAAAGCGCTTGACAAGGAGTAAAGGGCGTGATATTATATCAAAGCTGTCGCGCAGGGGTGCCTGCCGCAGCGGTGTACCTTGTAAATTAAACAACGAGAACATGAACAAACACCTTGGACA